>ERZ808242.346-NODE-346-length-34774-cov-20.345603_pt1 | contig 34774 bp, 23 predicted proteins | sample MGYA00521244_ERZ808242 | MGnify/ENA primary metagenome ERZ808242 (study PRJEB31516, sample SAMN03275573) | gut metagenome | biome: mammalia-associated habitat; material: feces | host: Papio cynocephalus | place: Kenya | collected 2012-07-27 ... | reverse complement strand
CTGACAGGGGGCAAAAGTGTACCCCAAAATTGCGTTTCTAAATGGACACTATACCCGAATTTCCTGCTCGGTTGCGCAGGTGGGATACAGTATCTGATTCTCAAACATGCCAGTCGTAACCCGCGCAAGTCGCAAGAAAAGACACTCCGTGCCATTCTTACCTACGCACGCGATACTGAGTATGGCAAGGAGCACCATTTCGCCGAGATACTCGAAGCCCCGACCGACACCGAACTCTACGCACGCTATCAGAAATACGTGCACCTGAATGATTATGAGGACCTTCGTCCCTATGTGGAGAAACACAAGAACGGCGGCGAGAATATCCTTTTCCCCGGCAAACCGATTATGTACGCCACCACTTCGGGTACGACCAAAGAGCCGAAATGGGTGCCTATTACCAAAGAATACCTCAACAACATCTACGGCAAGATGACCAAGGTATGGCTGTTCAATTTCATCAAGAACCGCCCGAAGGTCTTCACCGGCAAGATTGTGTCTATCGTGGGCAAAGTGAAAGAAGGCGAAGCCCCCGACGGCACGATGTACGGCTCCGTGAGCGGCGTTACCCAGCGCGACTGCCCCAAGTTTGTCAAGAAACTGTATGCCTCGCCCGCCTCCGTATTCTCCATTGAGGACTACACCGCCCGCTACTACACCATTATGCGTATGGGTATCGAGCGCAATGTAACGCTTATCGTTACCGCCAACCCGTCCACCATCGTGGAGATGCAGAACAATGTCAATGAGTACTTTGAGGACTATTGCAACGACATCGAAAAGGGTACGCTCAAAGCCTCGCTCAATATCCCGCAATGGATACGCGATGACATTCAACCATACCTCAAACCCAACCCCGAACGTGCCGACGAACTGCGTGCGCTCAAGGCAAAGTACGGCACCGTACTGCCCAAACACTACTGGCCTAATCTCCAGATACTCAATACATGGAAGTGCGGCAATACCAAAGTGTATGTCGAGAAATTCAAAGACTCCTTCCCCAAGGGTATGCTCCATCAGGAGTTCGGTTATTTTGCTTCCGAGTGCCGTTTCGGATTGGTGTTGGACGACACGCTCAATACCGTCCTCTTCCCACATTTCCACTACTACGAGTTCATCGCCGAGGACGAACTCGACAGCGACAACAAGCATTTCCTGCAACTCTGGGAACTCGAAAAGGGCAAGCGTTACTGCCCGTATGTAACCACTTTTGCCGGTCTCTACCGCTACAATATGAACGACCTTGTCGAGGTGGGCGACCCGTTCTGCAACACGCCTACCGTCCACATGATTCAGAAGGTGAACGGCATTGTAACCATGACGGGCGAGAAACTGCACGAGCGTCAGTTCATTGGGGCTGTCCACGAGGCGGAGAAGCAGACGGGCTTGCAGACCCGCTTCTTCGTCGGCTTTGCCGATATGGAGTTGTCGGCATACCATTTCTACTACGAGTTCGCCGACCAACAGACCACGCAGGCGCAGGCGGAGGAGTTTACCAAAGTGGTGGACAAGGTACTGAAAGACATCAATATAGAGTACGCTGCCAAGCGTGCGTCGTTCCGCGTGAAAGACCCGCTGACGCACCGCCTTGTCGATCAGTCGTTTGAGAAGTTCAAAGCCGAGTGCATCGCCGAAGGTGCCCGCGACGGACAGTTCAAGATGAACCTGCTGCTCCAGGACGAGAAACGCCACGCCAAGTTCAAGAAACTGGTGGTAGAGTAACAGAATGTCTTCAGTGCGCCTACGCAGTGCATCGTTGCGAGGGAAACGAAAGAAATAAAAGAAAATGTAGAGCGAGGTGTTTTGCACCTCGCTCTTTTTTGTGTCAGAAGGGGAAAATGATATGCAATTATGCACTATTTTTCTGCATAAAATGTATAAAAGAGCGGTTCGAAAGCCTTATAAACACCAATCCTTTCTACGTCCTTTCTACGTCTTTTCTACGTAATCGGTATTATGCAGTATGTTTTTGCATAAAGTGTATAAAATTGGGCGGATAGGGCGAATGGGACTAATTGGGCGAATTCGGACAGCGCAGATAAAATTCCGTACTGTGCAGATTTTGCAGTATCATTTTTTTGTTGTACCTTTGCAGTCGAAAGGTTGCGTTTGTAGACAGACGACCTTTCAAACTTATTTATTAACAGCGTTTATTGACGCTTTGTTCTGACAACTTGAAATGTCGCAGTTTCACTAATCCAGTCAGACTTAGCAACGATGAACGTCTGCGTGGTATGAGTTATCTATATACTTGTATTACACCCAATTGTACGTTGGGTGCGATGTGTGTATATACACTTATATCGTTGCGGACTTCGCGTTGCCAGTTCTGTTGGATTAAGGCAATGCGACAGCCCCAGGTTGCGGAATTGGCAAAACGTCAAGCCCGCATTTTTTATGTAGTGGTATCAACCTGCATAAAAACCAACCAACCCCGCCCCCATGGCACGAAGTATAGAAGAACAAGTGGAAGACTGGTGCAAACGCCAACTGCAAGGCAACTACTACACCAAGACACAGGCTATTAACCCCGAAATAGAGAAGGCACTGCGCGAAGCCCCGAGCAAACAAGGTGGCACAGGAGCCAACTACCCCGACATCAAATGTCTGATAGAGACACCCTACCTGCGCCATATCCCCGTAATGATTGAGGTGAAAGGCGCACATGGGGCATTGGAACGGCGGGACGCACAAGGCAATATCGAGAATACCAAGAAAGACAACACCGCCCACTACCAGAACATTGCCAAATATGCGGTCAATGGTGCCGTGCATTATGCGGATGCCATTCTCCGCAATGCCGATTCGTATAGAGAAGTAGTGGCGATAGGCGTGAACGGCTACGAGCAGGCAGACGGACAACTATGCTATGAGGTAGGCGTTTACTATGTATCGAAAGATAACCTGTTTGTGCCGAAACGGGTGGGAGACTTCAGCGATTTATCGTTCCTGCAAGCCGAACACCAGTCCGCTTTTATCCGGCAGATAGACGCACTCTCTTTGTCCGCCACCGAGATAGAACAGCAAAAACAACAGTTGGAGGACGATATTGAGCGCAAACTGAAAGCCCTGAACCAGAAGATGCACGACGAAATGAAGATTGTTGTCGGGCAGCGTGTACAACTGGTTGCGGGACTGATTATGGCAGGACTGGGCGTGGCGGGTTCCGTATCGCCGCTGCGCATAGAAGACCTGCGCGGTGAAAACAACACCGAGGACAACGACGGGCAGATTATCATGCGCAAGATAAAGAACTACCTGCAAACCAAGCACCTGCCGCAAGAGAAAATACAGATGATTGTCAGTGTGCTGAGTGTGGTATTCTTGCACGCCAAACTGAACGAACCGCACAACGGGGAAACCGACCTGCACACGCTCTATGCGGACATCAAACGCGACATCATCCCCTTTGTGTCCGGCGAATTGCACAATATCGACTTTACGGGGCGGCTCTTCAATGTGCTGAACGAATGGGTGGACGTACCCGACGGCGCAAAGAATGATGTGGTGCTGACGCCGCGCTATGTAACCGAACTGATGGCACGACTCTGCCGAGTAAACAAAGACAGTTATGTATGGGACTTTGCCACCGGTTCGGCGGGCTTCCTCATCTCGGCTATGCATCAAATGATTGATGATGCCAAAGCCACGATACAGAGTGCCAGCGAACTGCAGGAGAAAATCAACCACATCAAGATGGAGCAGTTGTTGGGTATAGAGAAACTGCCCGATGTGTATATGCTGGCGGTGCTGAATATGATATTGATGAAAGACGGCAGTGCCAACATCATTCACGGCAACTCTCTGACCGAGTTTGACGGCAAATACGAGCAGGGTGAGCATCGCGGTGAGCCTTTCCCCGCCAATGTGTTCCTGCTCAACCCGCCCTATTCGGCGGACGGCAAAGGGTTTGTGTTCGTGGAGCGGGCATTAGGAATGATGAACCACGGCGGCTATGCGGCGATACTGATACAGGAGAATGCAGGTAGCGGCAACGGACTGCCGTACACGGCACGTATCCTCGAGCGCAACACCCTGCTGGCATCCGTCAAGATGAGCGACATCTTCTGCGGGAAAGCCAGTGTGCAAACGGCCGTTTATGTGTTCCGTGTGGGTGTTCCGCACGACACCAAGAGCGTGGTGCGGTTTATCGATTTCAGCGAGGACGGTTACACTCGGCAGAACCGCAAGAAATCGAGCCAGTCGGTAAACCTGCGCGACACCGACCACGCCAAGGAACGCTATGAGGAGATAGCCAACCTCGTGCGCTACGGGCGCGGGGTGAACGACGAGTACCTGTACTATTACAAAGATGCGTATGTAGAGGACATCATCACACTCAAAGGCAACGACTGGACGTACGGGCAGCACCGCAAAGTGAACACCGTACCCACGTATAAGGACTTTTCCAATACCGTCAAAGACTATTTGGCTTGGCGTGTGAGCGAAATCATCAAGCAGGAGGACGGCTTGGGAAAATAGACAGCCCTCGCACGATGTCAACCTGCGAGGGCGGATACAAACCCTTCAAAATAGGCGAATTGTTTGATGCTGCAAATGGCAATACGGATATACAGAAAAATCATATTGACGGTGTCGGGGAATACGTAATTTCGTCAGGAACAACCAACAATGGCATTATTGGGAAAAGTAGTGTGGATGCGAAGATATTTAATGCCAATACGGTTACTGTTGATATGTTCGGCAACGTATATTTCCACCCCTATTGCTATAAAATGGTTACGCACGCACGTGTATTTTCATTATCGGCAAAGGATTTTGAATTAAACGAAACCATAGGTTTATATTTTGTTTCCACACTATCTTACTTGAAAAATCTGTTTTCTTATAACAATATGTGTAGTTGGGAAAAGGTTAAGGACTTATCCGTTTTTCTTCCCACTACAGCCACAGGCGACATAGATTTTGCCTTTATCGAGGAGCGTGTGCGCGAACTCGAAGAAGAACGTGTGCGCGAACTTGAAGCCTATCTCAAAGCGGCAGGCTTCGAAGATTGCACATCGACTGCCGCAGAACGCGAAGCATTGTCTAATCTTTCGGGGGGGGGTAATTCGCAGCAAAGAATACAGAATACAAGAATTGTTTGAAAAACCGGTATTGGGTATCAGAAAGAAATTCAACAAAAAAGAAGATGTTTCTACCACCCGAACTGCTGTTTACAATTTGCCATTGGTGAATGCCAAACACGGAAATAACGGCATAATGTATTATGGTAAAGAGTGCGACTTCGATTCCGTCTCAATGAGTATTGATATTGTCGGAGATGGTGCCATATCCACAGGCGATGTATATCCGCAACCCGACAAAACGGGTGTTTTATACAACGCTTATTTGATACGTCCTAAACAAGAACCTGTAAACGAACCACTCATAGTTTATTTTGCAGTAGCCATTCAAAAAGCCATAAAGCACAAATATGGTTATGACAACAAAGCCACTTGGGAGAAAGTACAGCGTGAATCCATTTCTCTTCCTATTACCGCAGACGGAGCCATAGACTATGCTTTTATGGAAACGGCTATTCGGGCAATGGAGAAGCAATGTGTTGCCCGCCTCAAAGCCGCCTTTGCCCGCGAACACGAGGCATATATGCAAGTGATTTCCTGACATAGTGTTCTCTATTTTGCTTGCCGCTTGCGGCATAGGACACTTCGCCCCAAAACAAAAGTGCCGCTTTATTTGCAGGTTTGCGCAAATTGTCGTATCTTTGCGCACAAAATGAATGTACTATGGACGAAACACAAATCAGAGAGGAACTGACGGCTCCGATAGCCGCTATATCACGCCACCGCATCCTGTTGGGCGGCGACGGCGTACGCACGTTGGTCATCTTTCAGGGCTGTCCGTTGCGCTGCGAGTTTTGCGTCAATCTCTTTGCCATTGATACCAAGCGTCCGCGCAAACGCTATACGGCAGAGCAGTTGGTGGAAAAAACAATGGAGGACAATCTTGATTTCCTTGCCACGCACGGGGGGATCACTTTCGGCGGCGGCGAACCGCTGCTGCAAAGCCGTTTTATTGCCCGTTTTCACGAAGTATGCCCGCCCGAATGGACGATACAGATAGAGACCTCGCTCAATGTGCCGCAAGAGGATCTTGCTCGTGTGGAGCCGTTTGCGCAGCATTTCATAGTGGACGTAAAGGATATGAATCCTGCTATCTATCAACGCTATACCCGTTGTGGCAATGAGCGCGTGTTGGCAAATCTGCGGTGGCTGATAGAAAAGGGCAGGGCGGACGATATCTTTGTGCGCGTACCGCTCATACCAGAATATAACACCGCCGACGAGGTGGAGAAAAGCATTGCCGACTTGCAGGCGATGGGGCTGACGCATTTCGACCGGCTGACCTACAAGATACGCAACCGGGAACAAAACGGCAAATAGTTATAAAAACAAAACTTGCAAAACCTGTCTTGCGGCGCAATATGTGCCGCGCTTGGAAAACAAATATATGAAAAATGAAACCAAATATATTCAAATATATAAGAGGTTGACAACCAAGTCATAAAGACCACAGGAAAAACAAGCAAGTCTGACGACTTGACCGCGGACAAGGCGTCCGCGTCCCCGACTATATAGTATTTTTACAGAGAAACGATATACAGAAAGAGACTGTCTAACAAATGAAGGCAGTCTCTTTTTATGTTCTGTTTTTTGTACATATTAGGTGTGTGTTAGAATTTCAGAGCCAGACCGAAGCCGTCGGTGTTGGCTTGCAGATGGAGCGAGACGGGTGCTGCGGTTTCCTTTTTCTCACTGATGGGGTGCTGCAGATAGTAGCAGTTGTTGTACACCTCATACGATTTGCGGCGTTTGTTGCTGCCCACGGAGAGAAGCGGTATAGACGCCACCTCGCATACGCCGCCGCCCGCCATCATAATAACACCCGCCAGCGACATACCCATTCCGTAGTTGCTGTTCGGGTCGTCGCCCTGACCTTTGTTCTGCAATTTAAGTCCGACAAAAAACACGGGGATACCCACTGCTTCAAGGCACCATCCGGCACCGAAGAAACGCCAACCGAGCGACCAGCAACGCTCACCGCGCCGGTAACTTTGCCACGCCTCAGGACAGTTGTTTTCAATAAATTTCAGATAGGCTTCCTCGCTCATCTTTGTTACCTGTGTGTCCTCGGTGAGGAAATAGGTTTTCTTCTGCTTGGTAATCACACCCGGCAACAGCGGCTGGCGCACTACCTTGTCGTACAGCGCAGGGTTCTTGAGGTCGTTGTTGAAGACCGAGACCCGCCCATCCTCAAAGAGGATGGATACGATGTTGGAGAGCGGAAGGCGTGTGGTAGGACCGTCGAGGTCGGAGGCTTGTTTGTATAAGATGTCATAGGAAGAGATCTCCACGATCTTGGCATTGATACGCTCGGCATCGGTGGTAACGATGATGTCTTGCGCCATAGCACCGAGTGCCAGGACGGCACAGAGTATAGTCAGGGTGAAACGTTTCATATAGCAGTTGATTTTATGCGGCAAAGGTAGTGTTTTATTTTGAGATATGCAACAAAAGCCGTCCTGATAAAAACAAGCGGACGATTATTCTTAACAAAAGTACTTTTTGAGGGCAAAGGCCAAAGAACTATTTGGCTTTGCCGATATAGCGGACTTTGTCGGTGAATAGGAGCCAGAGGAGAAACATCATACCATAGAACAGCCACTTGAAGATGTAGGTATGGAGCAACTCGAACCACTCGGGGTGGAACTCGGTCAGCAGCGAAATGGCAAAGATACGCAGGAGATTGAATATATAGATACACACCCATCCGAGCGGAATATACCATATCTTATGTTTCCATCCGCCGCGGGTGGTGAGCAATAGACAAAGCCAGATAAACGACTGCTTGAGCGGGGTGCAACTCCAAACGATATTGGTGCCGACACCCGAATCGAAATAGTAGGAGGTGGGGCTTGCCAGGGTGCAGGTGTCGCGGAAAAGACCGATGAGCCAATAGACTTCGCGGGTGATGTGGCGTGCGAGAAAATCAAAGGGCGCAGTGATGTTCAGTCCGAACCACGTAACCAGCGTATCGCCCTCGTCGCCATAGACGGTGAACTTCCAGAAATAGTTCGCCACCAGTAGGGTAACGACAAAAATGATAATGTCAAGATAGGGTGCGAGGGCGGAACGTATTTGCTGGCGGGTGGGCATATTTTTAGAACGTTAATAGTTGTGTAATTATTTTATTTCAGGAACATATAATCAGCCGTGAATTAACCATTAATTCCTCATTCTTTCTATGGGCTATCCACCAGACATCCACCAGACATCCACCAGACTTTTTCATTACGCATTAAATTTGCGTTTTGGCGTAGGGGACAAGGTCGAGAGGGCAGAAATCGCGGTCAAGGTACTTGAAATAGCCTGCCTGGCAGACCATAGCGGCATTGTCGGTCGTAAACGAGAAAGGCGGAATAAACACCTGCCAGCCGTATTTCTTGCCATAGTCCACGAAGGCTTGGCGCAGACCGCTGTTGGCACTTACGCCGCCGGCAACCGCCACTTGGCGCACGCCGAGGTCGAAAGCCGCTTTCTTGAGTTTTTTCATCAGAATATCGATAACGGTCTGTTGCAGGGCGGCGCAGAGGTTCTCCCGCAACATCGGCACACGCTCTGCCAGTGCGTCCACCGAATCCACCTGCTCGGCACGCATCATATCGCGCAGCGTATAGAGGAAAGAGGTCTTCAGTCCGGAGAATGAATAGTCGTAGCCGGAGATGTTTGGCTTGGCAAAATGATAGACCGACGGATCGCCCTGCTTGGCAAGTTTGTCTATCCACGGACCGCCCGGATAGGGCAAGCCCAGCACCTTGGCGCACTTGTCGAAGGCTTCGCCCGCTGCGTCGTCGATGGTCTGCCCGATGATCTGCATATCGTTGTAGGCTTTGACGAGTATAATCTGGCTGTTGCCGCCGCTGACGAGCAGACACAGGAACGGGAAAGAGGGGTGCTTGATCTCCACGCCCGCCATACTCGGGGTGGCGGCTTTGAGTGCCTCCGACGGTTCGACGAAATGCGCCAGCACATGCCCCTGCAGGTGGTTGACATCAATGAGCGGAATACCCAGCGAGAGAGCAAGCCCTTTGGCAAAAGAGGTGCCGACCAGCAGGCTGCCGAGCAGCCCCGGACCGCGCGTAAACGCGATAGCCGACAACTCCGACTTGTCCACCCCCGCACGCTTCAACGCCGTATCCACCACGGGTACTATATTGAGTTGGTGCGCACGGCTTGCCAATTCGGGTACCACACCGCCGTACTCCTCGTGTACTTTCTGCGAGGCGATGACGTTGCTCAGCAGGATACCGTCTTTGATCACTGCCGACGAGGTATCGTCGCAACTTGATTCTATTGCCAGAATGACTGTACTTTTCTCCATAATCCGTTCTTAATTTTTCTTTTCTCCATTAATGACCATTAAAGAACTATTAAAAATATTATTCTAAGAATCTGTTAATCGTTAATCCGTTGTCAATATCATTGATAAACAAACAACTATTAACCTTTTTTGAAAACTTTATTTTCGCTATTTTTCCCATATTGTAATGCTCTTACGCAAAGCAATACGACCATATTTTTTCATTTGTTGACTGCTATTTCCTTTTTGTTGCCTTAGTGTATATACCTTCAAAGGTTTAAATCCAATTTGTTCGGCCAAATAGGTTGTTAAAAAATCCACTGGTATAACCTCTCCTGCATAGCGTACATTATCATTCACAAAAGCCACTTTCGCTCCTGCTTTACAAGTTCGATATAGTTCGGCAAACAGGAAAGTAAGTTCCGTAAAATATCCATCCACCATCTTCAATACACCATTATTATTTATTTCGCCCCATTTGCTCCGCTGCATAAGTGCTGTATTTATTTCTTGTAGTACCGGATTATTACGAGCAATATTCAATATGCGGTGAAAATCTTCGGAACGTTTTATAGTTTCGTAGTGGCTCTGTATTGCTTCAATTTTAGGTTTATTCTCAACTGTACATGACAATAAATCTTGCCGCAATCGGTTAAAACGATCTTTATCTACTCCTAAATACGCTAACTCAAGAGCATATGTGCGTGTATAATCATATCTGTTGCAGTAGGGTGGAGAAGAGATACATGCGGATAATATATTGCTTGGCAGTTGTGTCATTTCAAACAAAGAACTTCCCTCTATAAAGGTGGTCGTTGCCATCTCAGACGCACCGTTTTTTGCTTGTATGTCCTCTATATCTGTTATCACTTTACAGAGTTCTTCAATCATTGCTGTCTTGAAATCAGGTAGAATCCCTTTGTTTAATTCAACAACAATTGGACGTTTCCCTTTTGCCGCTCTTTCTTTATTTGCTTCTACCATCTTAGGGCTACGAATATCCCACCGAAGGTATTGCCCATCTTTTGCACAATAACTAATACGTTCTAATGTATTGAGACAACATAATTTGATTAAAATCTTTGCCTCTTCTGAAAAATGGGAATTTTCAAACCACTCTGTATAATAGGCAAGTTGCTTGTCTGTCTCTAGGGGATACGCACCTTCTGTGATACTTAAGGCTGGGCTTTTGCCACTATAATTTTTCGGCAATTCTTCGCTCTCAAACAATTTAAGAATACTTTTCAATTCCTGAATACTATACTTATATATGTTTGATTTGGCTGTAATTGAGATTTTAGACATTGGTAAAATGTCATAACCGATGCTATTAATGCCTGCGAGTGTAGAAACAAGTGCAGTAGTTCCAGAACCCATAAAAGGATCAATCACTAAATCGCCTTTTGATATACCAAAATTGGTTAGCAATTGCCGAACCAAAGCCGCAGAAAATCCCTCCTTGTATTTTAGCCATCCATGTATGCAGTCTTTTTTGCTTAACTGATAACTCACAGATTGACGATTAAATTTGTCAGTAACTTCTGTGATGCCCCAATAACGATTCTCCAATGCTAATCGTTCTTCTTGTCGGCACTTGTTTTCAGCAGAAAATTCTGCTACCTTCCAAGCATCAATATCTTGCGTTATGTCATCAAATAACAATAAATCCATAATGCTTACAGGGCAATAAGCCATTGGCAGTATTCTGTCAATTGTTCATCAACGGTTATATTGGCAGCCTTTGCAAGTGTTTTCTCTTTTAATTGTGCATATATTTCCGTTGCCATTTTTGTTTCGATACTTGCTGCAATAAATGAGGTTTTTATGTTATAGGCAGCAAAGGCATTACGTATTCTTTCCAATGCCGTATTCCCGGTTTTCCAATGCTCATCAGCACCAGCTGGATCAATGCCTCCTTTTAACTCTCCAAACATAATCGCCTTCTTACTATCACTAACAATACCTCCATTATCATAAGTTATTTCATCACCTCTGTAGAGACTTATATCCACGTTGTTACGTACTAATGGGATTGTAGTATTAAAGAAAAGAACCTTTGATTTTCCTCTAACATTCCAAGTGATTGCTTTAATGTCATCAGCAATTTCAAATGCATCTTCATATGACATTTGCTGCCATTGGGTTTCTTTTCGTTTAAGAATCTTATGTCTAATCTTTTGAATAGAGAAAATACTTAAAATCTTGCGAATTAACTTCATTTGGGCTATTGCACCAACATAATTACGCATAGACCCTCCTAAGGAATCGCCTTTAATCAACAAAAATCTATAGACAAGTTCATCAACAAAGCCCTCTCCTGCTGGAGCAAGAAATTTGTCAATCAACTCCTGTATGGCAACTTTTTTGTCTTCGTCTGTAAAATAATTGCACGCCTTATCTGATAGTCCAGCAGCAGTAAGTAATGCAGAATATATTTCTGTTTTTTCAATAAGTTTGTCAGGCGTTTTGACAGCAGATGCTATACTTTTTAGAGTTTTCGCTTGCTCAATATAGGGCTTTGCTTTGATATTTTTAGCCATCGCTGCCTCAATAAATCCTGCACGAGTTTGTTCATGAGAAGTAATGAGGTCTTTTGCGGAATGAATACAAGTTGCCATAATTTTATATCATAATTTCTATATTATACCTTTTCTCCTATTAATTGAATTGAGACTGCAAAGTTACAAAAAAAAACTGAATAAGGCACAAATACAGACAAATAAGGGCAAATAATTATGATATTTCAAAAAAAAGCAGTAATTTTGTGCGATTTATACTTTTGGCATATTATGGGTATTTACTTTCTCCTGTTGCGCATTGCGGCTTTGTTCGGACATCGGAAAGCAAAGTTGTTGGTGCGCGGGCAAAAAGAAGCATTACAACAAATAAAAGCATATAAACAGAGCCGGTCGCTTGATAATGTGGTGTGGTTTCACGCCGCATCGGTGGGAGAGTTTGAGCAGGCACGCCCAATCATAGAGCGTCTGCGCAAAGAGCAACCGAAAACGCATATCCTGCTTACGTTCTTTTCGCCGTCGGGCTACGAACTGCGCAAAAACTACAACGAGGTGGATTTGGTTACCTATCTGCCGTTTGCCACCAAGCGCAACGCCTGTGCGTTTATAGAGGAAGTGCAGCCCGCAATGGCGGTATTCGTGAAGTACGAGTTCTGGCCGGCATATCTGAAAGAGTTGCACAAACGCGGTATAAAAACCTACAGCATATCGGCTATTTTCCGCCCGAAGCAGTTGTTTTTCCTGCCGTGGGGCAAGCCCTACCTGAAACTGCTGCGTTGTTTCACGCATATCTACGTGCAAGACCGGGCGTCGATGGATCTGCTGCAGGCGCACGGGGTGGAGCATACATCGGTGGCGGGCGATACGCGGTTCGACCGTGTGAACGAGATAGCGGGACACGCCAAACAACTGCCTGTGGTAGAGCGCTTTACATTTAATGCACCCCGGGTGATTATCGCGGGCAGCACATGGCCGCAGGACGAGGAATTGCTGGCACGCTATATAGAGGAACACTCCGACACCAAACTGGTGCTGGTTCCGCACGAGATACACGCCAAGCACCTGCACGAGATATTCCAGATATTTCACGGCAGGTATGTGCGTTTTACCGAGGCGACACCGCTCAATATCACGCATTGCCGGACGCTGCTGATTGATACGATAGGTATGCTGTCGTCGATCTATCAGTACGGGCAAGTGGCGTATATAGGCGGCGGGTTCGGCGTAGGAATTCACAACACGATAGAGGCTGCCGTCTATGGCATACCGGTGCTGTTCGGTCCGAACTACCGGCATTTCCGCGAAGCCAAAGGGTTGATACAGGCAGGGGCGGGTTTCTCGGTAAAGAACTACCGCGAGTTTGAGGCACAGATGGATAACGCCCTTGCCAACCATAAGGCACTCGGGCGCAAAGCACGCAAGTATGTGGAAAGCGAACTTGGCGCAACGGAAAAAATCTACAGCGAACTGTTTGCAGAGAATTTGTAAATTTGTAAGTGTGTAAATCTGTAAATTAACATTAAATTCTTGGTGCTGATATTTACAATACAAACAGCATAGGATGCGCTTAGGATGCGCATAGGATAGGCTACCTTTGAGCAGATTATTATTTAACATAAAACAATAAATATAGCGGCGGAGCCGCAACAAAAATATGGCACAGAAACCAAGTATTCCAAAGGGTACGCGCGACTTCTCGCCGATAGAGATGGCGCGTCGTAACTACATCTTCGATACAATAAAATCGGTATTTGCTTTGTATGGCTTTCAGCAGATTGAGACCCCCGCAATGGAGAACCTCAGCACGCTGATGGGCAAATACGGCGAGGAGGGCGACAAACTGCTCTTCAAGATACTCAATTCGGGCGACTGGATGACCCCGCTGCGCGAACAACTCGCAGGGGCAGACTTGAGTATCGGCAAAGCCACGAGCATCGTGAGTGAAAAAGGGCTGCGCTACGACTTGACCGTACCTTTTGCGCGCTTTGTGGTGCAACACCGCGACGAGATACAGTTCCCCTTCAAGCGTTTCCAGATACAGCCCGTCTGGCGTGCCGACCGACCGCAGAAAGGGCGTTACCGCGAGTTCTACCAGTGTGATGTGGACGTGATCGGCACCAACTCGCTCGTCAGCGAAGTGGAACTGATACAGATAGTGGAGGAGGTGTATCGCCGCTTGGGTATCCGTGTATGCCTGCATATCAACAACCGCAAGATTCTGGCGGGTATCGCCGAGGTAATCGGACAACCCGACAAGATTATCGACATCACGGTGGCAATCGACAAACTGGACAAGATCGGTATCGAGAATGTGAATAAGGAACTGCTCGATAAAGGACTGCCCGCCGAGGCGGTGGAGGCGCTGCAACCGATACTGAACCTCAGCGGCAGCAATACCGACAAACTCAACCGGTTGGAGGAAATCCTCGCTGCGTCCGAGGTCGGAAAAAAGGGCATTGAGGAACTAAGAACGATCTTCTACTTATATGAATCCCAAGTTGAAAGCAACGCAGAATCCCCCTCCTCTGAAGGAGGGGCTAGGGGAGGTCTTGATATTGCTCTAGACCTCTGCCTGGCGCGCGGACTGAACTACTACACGGGGGCAATCTTCGAGGTGAAAGCCCTTGATGTACAGATGGGCAGTATCACCGGCGGCGGACGCTACGACAACCTGACGGGTATATTCGGTATGCCCGATGTGAGCGGCGTGGGTATATCCTTCGGGGCGGATCGGATCTATGACGTGCTGACCGAACTCAATCTGTATCCCGCAGATTTGCAAAGTACTACCCAACTGCTTTTTGCCACTTTCGGGCAGGACGAACTGCGTTATGCCCTCTCGCAGGCAAACCGTCTGCGGGCAGCAGGCTTGCGCGTGGAGGTATATCCGGAGCCCGCCAAGATGAAGAAACAGATGGGCTACGCCGATGCCAAACATATCCCCTATGTGGCAATCATCGGCGGCGACGAGATGGCGGCACAGAAGATGATGCTCAAGAACATGGCCACCGGCGAACAGCAGTTGGTCAGTGTGGAAGAGTGCATACAGGCATTAGCGTGAATTTGTGCCTCCTATGCACAGGCTGACGCCGCGCGAGAGAAATAAAAGAAACGAAGAGACTCACTCTCTTTCAATTTTCCCGTGAGCGGAGCGAGCAGGACACAATATTATATATATTAACCATCCAATCATTAAGTCTTATGAAGAGACATCTACTTACTTTGGCAGGCTGCTTGCTATGGACACTCGTGTCTGTGGCGGCATCCCGTACTGCCGAGGAGGCGGCAGAGATTGCCGGGCGATTCGCTGCAAATCAAGATCGTCCCGTTGCACAACGTATGCAATGTGCAAAAATGTCTTCTTCTGCGGTACAACCTATGCGCCTGGTTTATACACAGGCGCAGTTGGATAATGCCCCCGCACTATATGTCTTCAATAACGAGACGGCAGACGGCGGTTTTGTGGTAGTATCCGCAGAGGATAATGCGCGTACTATCCTCGGCTATGCCGATAGCGGGCATTTTACGGAAACAGAAATGCCCGCCAATATGCGTTTCTGGTTGCAGATGTATGCCGATGAGATTGCACGTGCGGCACTTGAGCCTGCTTCCGCAGTGCAAACCGGAGACGATACCGCTTACCCTGCAGTGTCGCCGCTGCTGGGAACGATAGCATGGGGACAGGATGAACCCTATAACAATCTTTGCCCCTCCATAGACGGTGTGCGTTGCGTTACGGGTTGTGTGGCTACAGCGGCAAGTCAGGTAATGTATTATCACCGTTACCCTGCAAAAGGCAATGGGGCACATTCCTATACGTGGAATAATCAGACGCTGTCTGCCAATTTCGGCAATACTACATACGACTGGGCGAACATGCTGCCTGTTTATAGCGGGACAAACTATAGTACCACGCAAGCCAATGCAGTAGCAACGCTGATGTCGCACGTGGGCATTGCGTGCAATATGGGATATAACACCAATGCCAATGGCGGCAGCGGGGCGATCAGCAACTCGACATTGCAGGCTCTGATACATTATTTCGGCTACGATGCGGCTATCCGTGTGCTGCCCAAGGACTATATGGATGAGAGCGAGATGCTTGGTGCCATTGCAAGCGATCTGCAAGCGGGACACCCGATTTTTATGAGCGGGCGCACCACACAGAACGAGGGGCATGCGTTTGTGTTGGACGGTATGCAGAGCAATGGTTATGTGCATATCAACTGGGGATGGGACGGCTACTACCACGGATATTTTGCCCTTTCGGCAATGAACCCTTACGGACAGGGAACAGGCGGTGCCGCCAGCGGCAAGGGATTTACGGAGAGTGTATGTGCATTCACGGGTATCCAACCCGACCAAGGTGGCGACTCCATTCCCTGCATTATTGCCGATACGGTGCGCTGTATCTCGCAGCGTCGTGTGGGCATCAATGACGATTTGGCATTCAGCATCAATCCATTCCAAAATGCAGGGGTTACGGCTTCAAAAGGCAAAGTTACCTATATTATATATAAGGACGGGCAGTATTATGCGAAAATGCCTATCAACGCAACCTACAACTTGAGCCCCGGATATTATTATATTAATCCGTACACCGTCTATCGCGGTGTGTCGGGCTTGCCCGCAGGCGAGTACGAGTTGGTGTTGGGCGTGCTGCCCGACAACAGCACTACCGCTTATCCGATCCTGACAAAAATGGCTCGCGGAGAACGCCGTTTCCCGCTGACCGTAACCGCTGATTCTGTGTTTCTCGGCGAGGGAAATATAAATCAAGATGATAAAGCGGACTTGAACTTTGCCGATGCTTACATTTTTGATTATACAGACGGCTATGGCGTGAATTTCCTGCAGGTGGAACTGCATACTGCCGACTATAAGACGCAAGACAATGCAGTGGCAGCGGGGACAGCGTTGCAGTTGGGGCTTATCCCCGCCGACCGCAGTTCGATTGTCGGCACGTATATTTGGGGCAACGGCATTGATGCCGGTACACTTTATTCCGACAACGGACTGACAAGTATCAACTATGCCTGCAATGGTGTTGCCTATTCCGACATCCTCAATTCCGGCGTGGTAACCGTAACGATTGACTCCCTGGGCAATTATGTCTTTGCCATAGAATTGGCGGGCAATAAGACCACTTATACTACCACGTGTTCGCTCTCGGAAGACAACCTGTTGATTGGCAGGTACAATGCTGCGGATGGCGGTTTGTACTATTCTTCATTGGAGAACAAAACGATTACTTCGCTATCGGTAGCGGAAGCAAAGAACCGGATAACAGCCTTGCCTAACGGCAATGCCACCTCAGTGCCATATCTGGTGCGTGGCATAGTATCGCAGATGGTAAACACCCCCGCGGAGATTGCGCAGTATGGTTCTGCGCGTTTTTACATTTCCGACGACGGCACCACCACAGGGCAGTTGTATTGTTACAACCAGTGGTGGCTCGGCAACCGGCGTTTCGCAACCGGCGAAGAGTTGGCTGTGGGCGATACGGTGGTTATGTCTTCTCCGTTGCTGTACTATAACGCCTATTTGCCCGAGTTGTCAAAAGGCTATATCTATTATCACGCTGCCAAACCGGAAGAACATGAGTTTGCTATCCGTGTGCATATACCGGAGACCAGCGGATTGGACACGTCCAAAGGGCTGTATCTGCACTATCTGGTAGGCAGCAATCTGTATTCCGTTGTCCCGCAATCGGAAGGAAACGGCTGGTGGAGAGCGAACCTGACACTCGCCGCCGACTCTATCGTGTGTGTGTTGAACAATACCGATGGCTCGCAACAGACCTACTACTCCCCTAAGTTCTCGTATGGCAGTACGTGTCTGCTGATGGGCGAGACATCAAATGCAGATGATGGAACCAACAACTACTGGAACCTATATATCGGCGAGTGTGATGCATTTACATCGGCTTATTTGCCATCTAACCTGCAAGTGTCTGTATCGTTGGCTGGAGCGGATTTTACATGGGATTCGCCTTCGGAAACCAACTATGAGTTGCGCCTGCAGCAGGTAGGCAGCGACCGTTACACTACCTACTACAGCGAAAACAAGAACTTAGGGCTTATCTTTACCGGCGCATACACTTTCGGCTGGCAGGTGCGGGCGGTGAACGATGAGCTGGTACCGATTTCCGACTTTGTACAAGGCGAGAATTTCACCACTTTGGAGAACCCCTATATCCCGGACAATCTGTCTGCCACGACGCACGATAGTACGACCTACTATTTCTCGTGGGATGCTACCGTAGCAGCACCGCAATATCGTATTCGTATTGTCTTGGGCGGAAAAGTATATTACTATGCCGATGTGGAGGCGGTACCTGTATCGCTGACATTTGACATTGAGGGATATTATAGTTGGCAGGTATATGCATTGGATGCCGAGGGCAACACAATGGGCTTTGCCAACGGTGGTTCGTTCAAAGTGGCAGGTACGCCCGACTATACTGTCAGCAACCTCAAAGTGGCTTGCAACGGTGCAACGGCGGTTGCCAGTTGGGAGAGTCGTGCACCCAAGTTCTATGTATCGTGCAACGGAAAAGATACGATTATCGACACCCGTTACTATCACATCAACGACCTCGCAGACGGCGAATACACGCTGGAGGTCTCTCCTGTGGACAGACAGGAACGCTACCTGCTCGGCGATGGGCAGACCGTTTCATTTACGGTTAATACGGCTGCACAACCCGAAGAATATCAACTGACTATAGCGGGACTATCCGGAGGAAATGTCAATGCGGAGGTGAATGGCAAATACCCCGCAGGCACAAGCGTTCAATTGGTTGCCACACCGGCCCCTGGCTATCGTTTCAGACGCTGGAGCGATGATAACACCGATGCGGTACGTACTATTGTTCTTACCGAGAATATCACTCTCATTGCCTCTTTTGAGGAAGTAACAACCCACCAAATAACGATAATGGAAACCGATGGCGGAACCACTATGCCTGCTGCCGGTATTTATTCCCATAACAATGGGCACTTGTTGACCGTTTCCGCCCATCCCGATGAGAACCACACATTCAGCCATTGGCTGATAGACGGTGTGCAAACCACAGGCAACCCGCTCCTGCACAAAGTAACATCGGCTGTACGTATATCTCCCGTCTTTTCGGAGATAGATACCCCGCAACTCTATTACACATTGTCCCTCTCTGCAGGCGAAGGCGGCAGTGTCTCGGTACGCCCGTGGCTGGACAGATACCTGGCGGGAACAACCGTCAGCATAGAGGCTACGCCCGACGCCGGCTACCTGTTTGAGCGTTGGAGCGACGGTGATACCAATAGCAAACGTACAGTGGTCATCTCCTCCGATACTACGCTCACCGCCTCATTCTACACACCGCCTGCGGCTATGCATAATGCACTAAATAGCAATACGATACGCATCATAGAACATACCGTGGAAGTACAGACAACCGACTACACCACCATATATATCACTGACCTTGCGGGACGTATCATAGCCTGTGTACACAACACCCGCTATGCACGTTTTGCCGTTCCTGCAGCGGGAGTGTATATAGTCCGTTGTGGCGGGGAAGCAACCAAAATACTGATACAATAAAATGACTACAGCAGAACAATACGACGAAGTGATTGCACGATGCCGGCGCATCTACGTGCTGAAGATGAAAGACTATGGTCCGAGTTGGCGTATTATGCGCCCGCAGACCGTCAACGACCAACTCTTTATCAAAGCCAAGCGCGTGCGCGAGATAGAGACCACGGGCATAAACCTTGTGGGCGAGTCTATCGAGGGCGAGATGATGGCTATCGTCAACTACTCCGTTATGGGGCTTATCCAGTTGCGCGAGGGCTATGCCGACTCGGTGGATATGTCTGCCGAACAGGCTACTGAACTGTATGATCACTATACCGCCGAGGCAAAAGCGCTGATGCTTCGCAAGAACCACGACTACGGCGAAGCCTGGCGCGATATGTTTCCCTCCAGTCTTACCGACATCATTCTTACCAAGATCAACCGCAATAAATCGATTGCCGCCAACGATAACCATACCCTCATCTCCGAGGGCGCAGACGGCAACTATTTCGATATGCTCAACTATGCTGTGTTTTACCTGATCAAACTTTCTGACCAAAATGAAAAAAAGTAATTTGCTCCACATCGTCGGCTCTATTGCCCGTACGCTGTTAGCCCTCACGTTCCTCTTTTCGGGGTTCGTCAAGGCTGTCGATCCGCTGGGTACCACCTACAAGATCGAAGACTACCTCAAAGCCTTCGGCGGTTTCTTTACCGACCTGATGCCCCTTGCGGGAGCCGCTGCCGTGTGCCTCATCGCTATCGAGTTCACGCTGGGCTTCTGTATGCTGTTCAATGTCCGCACCTCGTGGACAAGTTGGCTCTCGCTGGCTTTCTATGTTGTTATGCTGCCGCTTACATTGTATATCGCTATTGCGAACCCTGTGAGCGACTGTGGCTGTTTCGGTGATGCGCTCGTTATCAGCAATTGGGCTACCTTCTGGAAGAATGTTGTTTTGATGGCACTCGTCATCATTTTGCTTTGTACCAAACGCTATATCCCGCAGACCTTTGTCTGGGGCGTTGAGTTAGGCATCGCAATTGTAGGTGTGGCTATCGTGTCGGGGTTGATGCTCTACACGCATACCCATCTGCCGTTATTGGATTTCCGTCCGTACAAAATCGGCAACAACATCCCGGAACTGATGGAGATACCCGACGATGCCGAGCCTGACCAATACGCCACTACTTTCGTCTATGAGAAAGACGGTGTGCAGCAGGAGTTTACCCTCGACAACTATCCAAAGGGCGACAGTACGTGGACGTTTGTTGACCAGAAATCTGTATTGGTGAAGAAAGGATACGAACCGAAAATTCACGACTTTGAGATTATCACGCTCAATTACGACGACATCACCTACGATGTCCTCGATTCGGAAGTGCCTGTTACATTGGTTATTATGTACGACCTGGCCAAGACCGACTTGAAGCAGATTGACCGCGTAACCGCTCTCTACCACCGCTGTCTCAACCGCAACGAACCGTTCTATATCCTTACCGGCTCAGGCGAACAGGACATCGACCTCTTCTGTTTCGGCATCAATGGCGATGAGATAAGCAATATGGTTACGCCGTTCAATCATCCCGAGGAGGTCTTCTGTACGTGCGACCCCGTAACACTCAAGACCATCGTCCGTGCTAACCCGGGCGTCATCGTTATCCAAAACGGCACAATTATTGATAAATACAATATCCGAAACCGGATAGAGTAGTTTTGATAAAAGCGCGGCACATGTTGTGCCGCAAGATAAGGTTTTGTCGGTTTTGTTTTTTTATCAACAAATTTACAAACTTCCAAATTTTATATCATAATTATGAGAACAAAAATGGTTGCAGGCAACTGGAAAATGAACAAGACCCTGCAAGAAGGTGTAGCCCTGGCTACCGAACTGAAAGAAGCAGTAAAGAACCCCTCGTGCGCTGTCGTTATCGGCACGCCGTTTATCCACTTGGCTACCGTTGCCGAACTGCTCAAAGGCACGCCTATCAAGGTGGCTGCCGAGAACTGCGCTGACCACGAGAAGGGTGCTTACACCGGCGAGGTAAGTGCAGAGATGGTCAAATCGACTGGTGCTGAATACTGCATCCTTGGGCACTCGGAGCGTCGTGCTTACTATCACGAGGACTATGCTATCCTCCGTGAGAAAGTGCGTCTCGCACTCGCTAACGGTCTGAAGGTCATCTTCTGCATCGGCGAGGTGAAAGAGGAGCGCGAAGCGGGCAAGCAGAACGATGTCGTTAAGGCACAACTCGATGGTTCTGTATTCAACCTCACCACCGAGGAGTGGAAGAACATCACCCTTGCCTACGAACCCGTTTGGGCTATCGGTACCGGTCTCACCGCTACCCCCGCACAGGCACAGGAGATGCACGCTTATCTCCGTTCGCTCGTGGCAGCGCAGTATGGTCAGGCTGTGGCTGACGACACCACTATCCTCTATGGCGGCAGTTGCAACGACAAGAATGCTGCCGAACTGTTCGCCAACCCCGATGTGGACGGCGGTCTGATTGGCGGTGCTGCCCTCGTAGCCGAGAAATTCCTCGCTATCATCAATGCCCGCTAATAATTCATAATTCATAATTCATAATTCATAATTGGAGTATGTTCCTTCTTCCCGTTCGTGGTTTCACACCGCAGATTGGTAAGGATTGCTTTATAGCCCCCAATGCAACCATCGTCGGTGACACCGTCATCGGCGACGGTTGTTCCGTTTGGTTCAATGCAGTCCTGCGCGGCGATGTCAATTCCATTCGCCTGGGCAACCACGTAAATATACAGGACGGCTCCGTCCTCCACACCCTATATCAGAAATCCACTATCGAGATTGGCGACTATGTCTCTGTCGGACACAATGTAACCATCCACGGTGCCCATATCCGCGACTATGCCCTTATCGGTATGGGTTCCACGCTGCTCGACGATGTTGAGGTCGGCGAAGGGGCTATCGTGGCTGCGGGGGCTTTGGTACTCAAAGGCACCAAGATCGGAGCATACGAGGTGTGGGGCGGTGTGCCGGCTAAGTTTATCAAGAAAGCCGAAACCGCGCAGACCAACGAAATCAACCGTAAGATTGCCCACAACTATGCTATGTATGCGTCGTGGTACCAACAGCCCGCACCTGCCGAAGTCGCTCCGCTGGCAGACCCGACCGAGAACATTAACCCCAAACAAACCATGTACAAACGTATTCTCCTCAAACTCTCGGGCGAGAGCCTGATGGGGCAGAAAGGCTACGGCATTGATGAGCAACGTCTTGCCGCCTATGCCCGCCAGATCAAACAGATTGCCGACCTCGGCGTACAGATAGGTATCGTCATCGGAGGCGGAAATATCTTCCGCGGATTGAGCGGAAGCCAAAAAGGCTTCGACCGTGTCAAAGGCGACCAGATGGGTATGCTCGCTACGGTCATCAACTCGCTCGCACTCCAGTCCGCTCTTGAATCGATCGGGCAGAAAGTGCGTGTCCTCACCTCCGTCCGTATGGAACCCGTAGGCGAGTACTACAGCAAGGCGAAAGCCCTCCGTCTCCTCGATAAGGGCAATATCGTTATCGTTGCCGGCGGTACGGGTAACCCCTATTTTACCACCGACACCGCTTCTGCACTGCGTGCTATCGAACTCGAAGCCGATATTATGTTCAAGGGTACCCGCGTGGACGGTATCTACACTGCCGACCCCGAGAAAGACCCGACAGCCACCAAGTATGACGAAATCACCTACGATGATATTCTGGCTAAAGGACTGAAGATTATGGACTTGACGGCAATCACTATGTGCCGCGAGAACCAAATGCATATCTACGTCTTCGATATGGATACCGAGGGCAATCTCCTCAAAGTCATCGCCGGTCAACCCATCGGAACATTAGTAAAACCCTAGAAATTATAGAACCCTAGATCTTCTAGTTTTTCTAGATTTTCTATCCCCCTAAAAAAACAGTACAACAATGATTGAACCCTCAAAAATCCAGGCAGACGCAGAGGAACTGATGCAGTCTGCTATTCTGTTCTTAGACGATGCTTTGGCACATATCCGTGCCGGTAAAGCCAGTGCACGTATCCTCGACCCTGTCCGTGTGGACTACTACGGCTCGATGTCGCCGCTCGCCAACGTGGCTACCATCACCACGCCCGATGCGCGTACCATCCAGATTCAACCATGGGAGAAAAAGATGCTCGGCGAGATTGAGCGTGCTATCATCAACTCCAATATCGGTCTTGCACCAAACAACAACGGCGAGTGCATCCGTCTCATTCTCCCGCCGCTCACCGAGGAACGACGCCAGCAACTCGCCAAGCAGTGCAAAGGCGAAGCCGAGAACGCCAAAGTATCGGTACGCAATGCCCGCCGTGATGCCTTCGAGATCCTCAAAAAGCAGATAAAAGAAGGACTCCCTGAGGACGCGGAGAAAGACGCAGAGGACAAAGTGCAGAAATTGCACGACAAGTACATCCGTCAGATCGATGACCTCTACGCCAAAAAGGAAAAAGACATCATGACCGTCTGATCTCTGTCCTCTCATCTCCCTTACAACTCCTTTGCAAGAGTAGGTGATTAGTAGGTGATTAGTAGGTGATTAGTAGGTGATTCCCGTTAGGATAGCGTACTTTTGCCTTATATTTCGTGCTACCGGCAGTAGGAGATTGATAGGTGATTAATAGGTGATTAATAGGTGATTCTCCATAGGATATTGAATCTGTGGCATATTCGACAATGTATAAAGTTCTTTGTTCTTTGTCCATTGTTCATTGTTCATAGCGGGCAGACCTACGGCATCAACGCCGTAGATCTGCCCGCTATGGGTGTCCCTGTTATCAATTACTCCCCTGAGACCAACTGGCTGTTCGGGGCGGCTGCACAAGCCTATTTCCGCCTGCCTGACCAACAGCGCACATCTATCGTGCAGTTGGACGGTGCCTATTCGCTCCGCCGGCAGTGGTATGTCAATGCGCAGGGAACCCTCTATTTCGGTGGCAAGACACCATGGCAACTCTCTTTTCGCGGGGGCTATCGCGATTATCCCGACACCTACTACCCCCTCGGCAACTGCAACACCGTATGGAACGACCTCCCGCGGCAAGGCACTGCCTACAACTCCCGCCGCACTTATATCTACCTGCAACCCCTTGTTGCTCTGCCTCATCATTGGTCCCTCGGACCGCTGTTTGACTACCGGCAGGAGCATACCGACATCACCCCCGATATGCTGATGTGGGGACTCGGACTTGCCTTGCAATACGACACACGCGACATCACCTACTATCCCCATAGCGGTATCTTTTTCAAGTTCACCGCCACCCACTACGACCGCCTGCTCGCTTCTACCGCACGCCTCACCTACCTGCAAGCCGATTTCCGTCAGTTTGTACCTGTCTGGAAAGATCTCCTTTTTGCATGGCAGTTCCGTACCGACTGGGCATTGGCACCCCGTGGTGCAGAGAACCTCCCTTTTCAGATGCTTCCCACACTCGGCGGACAAGACCTGCTTCGCGGCATACCGCGCAATATGTTTCGCGACAATGCTATGATTGCGCTCCAAGGCGAACTGCGCATCCCTGTTTGGCGTTTCATTCACGCCACTGCTTTTGCTGGGATAGGCGATGTGTACAATACCGCCCATTGGCGGTGGGCGATGCCCAAAGTAGGGTATGGTCTCGGTCTGCGTCTCGGTATCAACCGTGCCAAAGTGAATATCCGTTTCGACCTCGCACGCAACAATATATACAAGGAGTGGAATACATGGCGCAGTTACTCTTTCTACCTCACCGCCACCGAAGCCTTTTAGCGAATTATGAATGAAGAATTATGAATTATGAATGATGCATTGAAGATACTTATTGTTGCGGCGGATAAAGGCAATCATTTTACGCCTTTTATTGAGGAACAGATAGAGGCGTTGCAGCAAAAAGGCATTGTGGTGGAGCGTTTCGGTGTACGGCGCAAAGGGGCTGTCGGCTACATCCGTGAGATACCGCGCCTCTACCGTACAATACGCAGGGTACAGCCGGATCTAATCCACGCCCATTATGGATTGAGCGGACTCTTGGCAGGACTCACGAGGCAAATTTACAAATTTACAAATTTACAAATTCGCACAATGCCTGTGGTTACTACCTACCATGGTAGCGACATCAACGAACCCAAAGTGCTGCGGCTTTCGGGCTTGGCAATGCGCCTTTCCACGTGGAATATCTTTGTCTCCCGACGCAATGTGGATATTGCTGACAAGGCATTCCATATTGCGAACTATTCACTCATTCCGTGCGGAGTCAACCTGACGGACGACCAGTTGCTCTCGCGCGAAGAAGCACGCCGGCAATGCACAATGCCGGATGCACCATGTGTGTTGTTTGCAGGGGCGTTCGATAATGCAGTGAAAGATGCCGATTTGGCGAAAAAAGCAGTCTCTGTGCTCAATACAGAAATCACCCTCTCTGAGGGAAAAAGCGAAAGTCATGTATCTTTGATGGAGTTGCGCGGCTATTCGCGTTCCGAAGTCAATCGACTGATGTGTGCTGCCGATTGCCTGCTGCTCACCAGCCTTCGCGAGGGCAGTCCGCAGGTAGTCAAAGAAGCGATGGCGTGCGGGTGTCCGATAGTGTCGGTCGATGTGGGTGATGTACGGGAACGGATACAGGATATAGACGGCTGCTATGTGGCGGACACACGATCACCGTATGAGTTAGCCGGTTTGCTGGCGAAAGCCTTGCAATACAAAGGCAAAACCACAGGCAGACAATACATAGTCTCCCACGGATTGGACAATGCGCATATCGCCGACCGGTTGATAGAGATATATCAACGTATCCTTAACAGAAGAAACTAGTTTCCTTGTTTGTCAATCAGCATTTGGCAGTTTTTGCAATCAAATGTGAGTGCCACTATCGTGCTGTTGCGCAGGCGCAGGTAGCGCGGTTCATTGTGCATGGGCGATTGCTTGCGGCAATGCCCCATTTCATACAGCAGACAGTAGCGGCAGGTCATCAGCGGATAAGAGGTGTCGCGCTGTGCGGCTTGCATAGTGCGCAGTATTTCCTCTGTTTCTGTATCTCGTGCCGCACGATAATCCGGGGCGGGGCGATGTCTGTGTTGCAAGTGTTCTGTCAAATGCTGTACTGCCTCCCGCCGCCATTCGTTGAGTTGCCCTATCGGAATAAAATAGGGAGCGGATTGTATCTCTATACTCTGTGCTACAAAGGGCGTATCACCCAATTTGCCAAGTTGGGTGCGGATAGTCTCCAACGCCCGCTCTGCGTTTCTGGCAGGCTCGTGCGGATAATCGAATGTACATTCCGTACCACCCAAACGGAGAGCAAATCCATTGTCTGTTTCTGCAAAAACAATGTCTATCGGTATATGCCGTTCTGTATGCAAAGAGCGGACAAACTCGGTGTCAAGATTGCGGTAAAGGGCTGTTCTTTCGCCTTTCAACAACGGCAAAACGGCAGTGGTATTCGGGAAAACAAGAGCCCCCTCTATGCGGTTTACGGCAAAGCCTTGGTCGCTGAAGCAGAGTCCGTCTCCGTTGTGCAAGGTAATACCGTCTGCCAACTGAATACGCAGTGCATTGCCCCTTGTTTCTATCACATCGCCTATATATTCGCCTGTCGATTTTGGGGTCTGCCAATTTGCCATACGGGGTGTGCGTCCGTGCAGAAAATAATCAATCCCTCCCCTGTGGAAAGTCTTTGTGGGAGATGGAACGAAAGGGAATTTGTAAGTGTGTAAATTTGTAATTTTGTAAATGCTGTCTATCTTTTGGCGGTAATAGGCGGTCAGGTTGGTTACATAGTCCGCATCTTTGAGCCGCCCCTCTATCTTAAAGGTGGTAACGCCTGCGTCTGTCAGTTCTTTGAGATATGCAGAGCGATCCATATCCTGCAGCGAGAGCAGATACCGCTGGTGAACGGGCTGCCCGTGGTCGTCCCGTATTTCTTGCATATCGGCGTCCAGCAGGTCATACTGCATACGGCACATCTGGGAGCAGCAACCGCGGTTGGCACTGCGCCCTGTGAGTACCTCGCTCATATAGCATTTGCCCGAATAAGAGACACACAATGCCCCGTGTACAAATGCCTCCAACTCAATAGGCGTCTCATTATGCTCCGCCGAATAATGTATTACGGCATCGTGTATGATGCGAATCTCCTCTAATCCGAGTTCGCGTGCCAATACCACACGGCGGAAACCCAACTGCTGCAGGCGGATCACCTGTTCAGCGGTTCGGTTGTCGCACTGGGTGGAAGCGTGCAGACGGATAGGCGGCAGATCAAAGTCCAACAGATGCAGATCTTGTACAATCAGTGCGTCCACACCTATCCGGTATAGTTCGTGTGCCAGTGCCACCGCATCGGCGTATTCGTCTTTGTGGAGTAGGGTGTTGAGTGTAACCAATACCTTTACGCCATAGATATGGGCGTAATCCACTATCGCCTGCAAATCCTGTATCGAGTTGCCTGCTGCCTGCCGCGCACCGAACTTCGGCGCACCGATATATATGGCGTCCGCCCCCGCCTGAATGGCGGCCTTGGCAACGGCAATATCCCGTGCAGGGGAGAGTAGGGTGATATGAGGTGTATTGCTCGGATTCATTTTGTTTGAGCCTGTTAGGGGATAATATAACTTTGCAAAATTACATAAAATATGTTGATTATGCAATATTTTCCACAATCTACATTTGCCCAAGAGTATAATTTTCTTGTCTTTCGTGGATAAATATAGTGTGCTTATTTGTTCGTAAGTATATATTTTTCAGGACAACCGCATCAAAAATTACATATCATTCAGGGGACGCGGGCACTACGGCTTCCCTGCAAGCCATCATAGGGACGCGGGCACCTCGCCCGCGGTCGGTTTGGCACAAACCGTATGAATCTGCAGTGTTTATGGAGACGACGCGTCTCGCGTCGTTATGCGCCACAGGCGCACTGAGTGCCGAAGCGAAACGAAGCCCTGTGGCTTGAGTAGAATTCCCTATCGTCTCGCGTCGTTATCGGCTTCGCCAAACTATATATACGTTTCATTATGTCTTTTTGATGGCACTTAAATGCTGTTTTTAGGACTTTTATATTATTTCCCTATAGTTTCATTACTATTTTGATGCGGTTGCCCTGTGTTAAAAACTATTTTTTTGCCAACTTTAGCAGAGTTTTATGACATATACAATAGACGAAGTCTATTTATAACATATTTGTAATGAATATATTATGTGTATTATGTCTGTTTTGCTATCATTATATAACTACCCATTTATTGCAGGTATAGTTCGCTACCTCAATATGGTCATTATATAGAGAAAAAACCGAGGCTGCCATATGGCAGCCTCGGGAAAATTATAAATAGGTTCTCTTATTGAAATACTCTACTATTCCACAGGTACAGCATCTACTTTTTCGGTGCCATTGCCCGTGATTGTATAGGTAGCAGATTTAGAGAAGTCCATATCGTTTGTTTGACCTTTGTTCCATGCAGGACCATTGACCATGCAACCGCCCGGAGTTGGATATGCAGCAGCATCCCAACGATACACAAACTTCCAAGAACCATCCTCTTGTTTTGCACAAGGCAAGAATTGGCCTTTCAATGCAGGGTCGTTATTCCAAGTCCATACATATACAGGATTCTCCCAACCGGTTACTTTGGCTACAATTTCAATCACTTGTGTGCCTGCAGGAGCGGCTGCCATTTGAACATTCTTTTTATCGGTTGCAGCATCAATAGTGAAGACAATGTCATATTTCCCATCAGCCTCCACTTTAATGTTTTCGCCATTATCAAAATTTGCAATGCCGCCGTTTGCTTCAGCGTTGATAGTACGGATTTTGAATTCGCCGCCCTTGAGTTCTACATCGTACGCACGCCATGTATAAACCTTATCCTCTGTCGGAATAGCAGGTTTGCCGATAGAAAGGACGTTGCCCCAGTTCCAAGAAGAAGCATCTGCTTTGCCACCGACAACAGCGAGACCTACCAATTCAAGTTCGCAGTTGCTATAGTCTTTTGCATCACTCTCTTTTACAAATACAACGGAGTATGAGTAACTGTCACCCACATTTCCCTTTGAAAGATTGTAGGTAAGAGTAACATTATAAAAACCGGATTTCTCAACATTGGGCAAGTTTCCGGTACCATTGATTAGTTTGGTAGGATCGTCCTCGCGTGCACCCATATTGGTGTGGGCTTTAACCATATTAGCATCGTCCAAAACGATTTTCCAACCGGTAACATAGTCTTTGAACTTGAACCATTCTGCTGCACTGATTTCCACATTTTCCCAAGTCCAAACAATCTCGGTTGGGGATTTTACTTCACATTTTGCTTCTTTGTCGTTATTGTTCACGCAAAGTCCCCAGTTAACGGGAGCAACAATAATCTGCTCCTTGCCCGTAAGGTCGAGTTTGCCATCCTTGTTGAGGTCAAGCACAATGTGATAGAGACCTGACTCCTGCACTTTCATCTTCTGACCGATAATCAAACTGCCTTTGTAGCCTTCTACCAATCCTTTTTCTGTATTTAGAGAATCCTTTTTGAGGTCTGCACCATAGATTGTGGTTTTCTCTCCTTCTTTGAGAATCAATTCGAAATCCTTGTTGGCTTCCAGCCAGATGAATTTCTCATACATACCATCACGCTTTGCCTCTTCCCACGGCAATTTGTCCTGGTCCATCAATACCTCGTTGATACCTTGAGCCATTTGTGCTTTTACGGCATCAGCATCATTTACAGTCTTGATAGGTGAAGCCTCGCCTACTGCATAGAAACCATCTTCTACAAGGTTGTCGATGTCGGGTTTGTTGCCTTTGTTGGGATCATCGCAGGACGTAAATACAAAGCCTGCCAGTGCAAGACTGCACATAAATACTCCAAACTTTTTCATAATTGAATAATTTAATTGGTTAATATATTGTTTGTAATTAGTTTGTTTTAATATCCTTCATTCTGAGTCCAAATCGGGTTGCCGTTTTCATCGCGTTTAGCCTTCTCTATTACGGAGAACGGTATCGGGAACCAACGGCGGTATGTGTCTTTGGCAGTCACATACTCCACTTTCTCGAACTCGCCAAAGCGTATCAAGTCGCGGCGACGGATGCACTCCCATGCAAATTCACGTCCGCGTTCCTCAAAGATACCATTCAGCGTAAGTGCATCGGGATATGCTGCGTTGTAAGCCGCCAAACCGTCTGGCTCGTATGCAAACGAGCGTTTCTTCAGGGTCTGGAAATCGGCATCATTAAAATGAGAAGTACCTGTACCACCGCGGAGAATAGCCTCCTCGTTCATCCAAAGCACATCGGCATAACGTAACAGCACAAAGTCGTTTTCCGCCCAATCGTATTTCTTGCCCTTATCCACTTCGTATTTCCAGAAACGGGCACCTTCACCCCAGTTCGTCCAAGTCTTGTTTTTACCCTTTTCTGCCACATCAGTCAAAGGCGTCATCTCGCGAGTTACTATCGCAGAGTTCTTGTTCTCATCTTTCAGCAGATTGCCTTTGGTATCTTTCACCGGACCTACAAACCAACCGAACTGGTGCGGATTGAGCGTACCCAATGTATCGCTGCCATAGCCTTTACCATCGCCACGCACATCCTTGTCGTTGTACAAATCCATAAACGACGGACGGGCGCAGAAACCGTTCCATGGTTTTTCAATCATATTATATGACGTCTGGTGGCAGTAGTGCAATGAGAGGTGTATCATACGCAACTTGTTGGACATAGAGCCGCTGGAGCGCGAGTCGAAATTCACGTTACCGTTCTCCACAATAACAAAGATGTTCTCGCGACTGTTTTCGTTGTTAATCAGGAAATTGTCAAAGAAATTCGGCTCTATACTGTACGAACCCGAAGTGATAACGGCTTCGCAGCAACGTGCACAGTTGGTGTAGAAATCATTGGTATTCCCAATCTTCACATCGCACCCCTCCGGGAACTTGACATTCTCCGGTGTGCAGCCATACGATTCAGCGTTCAAGTACAGACGTGCCAACAGCGCATAAGCCATACCCTGTGTTACACGTCCGTAATTGGTGGCACGGTTGCCGTCGGTTACCACCGGCAGATTGGGTGCATTCTTCTCTAAGCAAGCCACTAAGTGCGACCACACATCCTGCGGTTCCATCAATGGTTCGGTTACATCTTCGTATTTCTCCAAATACGGGATACGTCCGAAGCAATCAAACAGCAGATAGTAGTAATACGAGCGCATTACTTCCAGTTCACTCACATACTGCGCATACACTTGTGGGTCCATTTGTGCCGAGTTGTTGTCAATGGTCTGTATCAGTTTGTTGCACAGCACGGCACCGGCAATTGTGGAGTTCCATATATTTTTGAATGCATCCGCAAACGAGTTCCACGAGTGGTCGTTCAGCCGTTTCCAATAGCCGCCGTCAGCCCAGTGCTCACCAGGCATACGCACGGGGCATACACATTCGTCTGCCGTCAGCGATGATACACCCCAATAGCCCCAATGGTCATGCACCCATTTGACTTCCGCATACGCCTGTCCTACCAAGAGTACTACATTTTCTTCGTTGGACATCATATCTGCGATAGTCGGATTACCGAAATTCTCTTCGTCCAACATACCCTTGCACGAGGAAATGGCTGTTGCAAGCACCAAGGGGCAAAGCAGCAAACCTATTTTTATCTTTGTCTTCATATCTTTCTTTGTTTAATTTGTTAGAACAATGTCATATTCAAACCTATCATACAACTTGCGGTATGCGGATAGAAACTGACCTGGTCAATGCCCGCACTCCATACGTTGGTAGTGTTTACCTCTGGGTCTTGTCCCGAGTATTTGGTAATGGTAAACAGGTTCTGCCCCGTTGCATACAGGCGCAGCGATTGGATGTACTTATTTTCCTTGAAACGGAACGTATAACCCACGGTTATGTTGTCCAGTTTCAGGTACGAGCCGTCCTCCAGATAATAGTCTGAGAAATCCGTTTTGTTGGAATATACCACACCATCGGGATTCTTGACCACGTCATACATAAACACATTGCTCGACATACTGGCTTGCGGTCCGTAAGCCAAACGGGTTACATTCAGTATCTTGTTACCGATGACCCCGCGGAAGAACAGCGTAATATCCAAATCACGCCACTTGACGGTGTTGTTCCAACCATACGTCAAATAAGGCTGTGCATTGCCCAGAGTCATACGCTGGCTCTCTACCGGCGAAGAAGTATAACCTCCCGCAGGCGTCTCGTACACCCACGTACCGTCGGATTTGCGACCATAGTACTTGTATCCGTAGAACTCACCTATCGACTGACCTTCTATCAGAATCTGTGTGTTGGTGTTCATCAAACCATTGTCGCCACCGATACCGCCCGAAGTGGTCTGTGTGTAGTTGAAACCTTTCTCGGGATCGGACAGTTTGGATATGTAGCAGCGATTCCATGCCAAGGTCGGAGTGGTTATCCACATCCAGTCTTTTGTCTTGACGGGTACACCCGAAATCGCCAGTTCCACACCGTAACTCTTCATCTCTCCGGCGTTGGCAAGCAAAGTGGCGTACTGATAAGGAGGCGTAGGCACCTCATAATCCCACAGCAGGTCTTTCGTATTGCGGTAATAGACATCTAAACTACCATACAGACGGTTGTCAAGGAATCCGTAATCCACACCGAAGTTATACTCGAACTTACGCTCCCAACGCAGGTCGGGGTTTACGTTGCGGCTCACAGCGTAGGTATAAACGTATGCTCCGTTGTACCAGAATGTACCGCCATTGCTCAACATGGCAATCGACTGCAAATCCGACCCCAAGTTATTGCCCGTTACACCGAAACCGGCACGCAGTTTCAACTCGTTGCACCAATCGGCTCCGCTCATAAACTCCTCGCCCTTGATACGCCAACCGGCACTGACGGCAGGGAACCAACCCCATTTGTGGTTTGCTCCGAAGCGGCTCGAACCCTCAGCACGGATAGATGCCGAAAGCAGATATTTCTCCTTGTAATTATAATTCAGACGCAGGAAACCTGCTGCCAACGTGTTGGCGTTCCTATACGAAGATACATTTAGATATTTCTTAGTGGCATCGCCATTACCTATCTGATAATACTTCATATTCTCGGTCGGGAAACCGTTATTGGAAATCTCCGAAGCGTCGTACATAAAGTGCTGGTAGGAGAAACCTGCCACGCCTACCAGAGTATGGTCGCCCCACGAGTGTGCATAGTCAATCGTAGCCTCATACAGTTGCGACAAACTGCGGCTTGTGTTGCGTCCTGCTTTTCCCGAACCGCTTTCATCGGTGGAAATCTGTTTGTTAGCCCAATAGTCATAGTTGTCGCCTTCTTCTATGGCTGCAAAACCGCTCACTTTCAGTCCCTCAACGGCTTTGATGTTCACGGTGGCTTTGATAGAACCGCGGAAATAATTGCCCTCTTGGTAACTCTCTTTCTGGTTCATATTCTCCACGGGGTTGCTTAAACCCGTACCTTGCGGCTTGAAATAGCCTGTTGCGGTGGTCGCGTCATAGATTGGGTACGTGGGATTCAGCACGGCAGCCATCTTGAAATCGCCGCAGAAATAGTCGTTGCGATAGTGCATATACGATGCATCGTATTGCAGTTCCAACCAGCCGTTCAGGGCTTTCTGCTGTGCCGCCAACTTAGCCATTACCTCCTGGCGGTTGTTGTTCTTGGCAATACCCTCGGCATTCTTGAATGCCGCCGAGGCACGGTAGTTGAAATTCTTGTGCGCTCCCGATACCGCTACATTATGGTTGTGGGTAATAGCCGCTTTGCGTGTCAAAGCACCCATCCAATCGGTATAGTTGGTCGAACCGTCGGGATTGGTGTATATCGTCGGAGTTATCTTGCCGCCTGAGATTTCGCTCAGGTTCACAAACTCCTCAGGCGTAGCCATACCCGTCTTGGCGTTCACCCATGCGGTACTTACGTAGCCCGAATACTCCACTTGAGTATGCGGCTGGTCGGAAAAGCCCTCGCCGCGTTTGGTGGTAATCAAGATAACACCATTGGTACCGCGCGTACCATAGATAGCCGCTGCCGAACCGTCTTTCAGCACGTCCATCGAGGCAATCTCACTCGGGGCGATATTGTCGATGCTGGATACCGGCACACCATCCACAATATACAGGGGACTGGTACCTGCGCCTTTATCCAACGTGGAGAAGCCGCGTATCTGGATATCGTATCCGCTTTGTGTCGGGTCGGAAGTGTTGTTGATAATGTTCAATCCCGCCACCTTGCCTTGCAGCAAGCCCACGGGATTGGATTTCACACCGGCATTGAAGTCCTCGGCTTTCACCGAAGCCACCGAACCCG
>ERZ808242.341-NODE-341-length-34993-cov-4.483342_pt1 | contig 34993 bp, 30 predicted proteins | sample MGYA00521244_ERZ808242 | MGnify/ENA primary metagenome ERZ808242 (study PRJEB31516, sample SAMN03275573) | gut metagenome | biome: mammalia-associated habitat; material: feces | host: Papio cynocephalus | place: Kenya | collected 2012-07-27 ... | reverse complement strand
GAGTGTACACCCAATGTCTCTGAAGGGCGGCGTTGGCCTATAATTGAACTTTTGGCTGAAGCAGTGCGCTCGGTCGCTTCTGTGCGTTTATTGGACTATTCGGCCGATTACGATCATAACCGCTCTGTTTTTACTTTTATAGGTGAAAGCGATGCTTTGGAAGAGGCTGTCTTGAATTTGTTTGCTGTCGCCGAGCAACATATTGATATGCATAACCACACTGGTGTTCATCCTCGTATTGGAGCTATTGATGTGGTACCTTTCGTGCCTTTAGAGTCGGCTTCTATGGCTGAAGCTTCCGCTTTGGCAGAAAGAGTAGCTTTGTTAGCTTCTAAACGATTTCAGTTACCGGTTTATTTATATGGAGAATCGGCTCGGCGACCTCAGAGAGTCTCTTTGGCATATTTGCGACGTGGAGGCTGGGAAGCCCTCAACCGGGAAGGTTTACAAAGTGAAGAACGCCGCCCTGACTTGGGCCCGGCTCAATTGCACCCAAAATTGGGAGCGTCTTGCTTTGGCGCTCGTGGTCCCTTGGTGGCTTTCAATGTTTGGCTAAATACTCAAGACGTAACTATTGCCAAAAAAATTGCTGCCAAAGTGCGAGCTTCCTCGGGAGGTTTAAGTTTTGTCAAAGCGTTAGGGCTGGAATTACCTTCCCAAAAGGCTGTGCAAGTTTCTATGAATTTGACCGACCCTAAACTAACGTCCCTTTATACCGCTTTTGAATTGGTAAAGATAGAAGCTCGCCGCTTTGGAGTAGGTGTATTAAAGAGTGAGCTTATAGGCTGTTTGCCCTTGCAAGCTATGAGCGATTGCTTTTCTTACTATTTGCAAATGCCTGATTTTTCGCCACAACGTACCGTAGAAAGTGGACTTTTGGATCTTTATAAATCGTTGTCATAGTTAATTTGCATAAAAATGCCTATCATAAAAAAAAGAAAAAAGGCCTAAGGCAAGCGAATTAACAAGTATATTTGTTGTAGTCGCTCTTTTTTGTAAGAGAGTGTTGTTTTGGAGGTTTAGTTGTGAATCAGGCTGACGCCGTAGTCATAGCTGGCAAGGTTTTGACTTGTTCCAACGATGATGATGTCCCTCGGCCGCGTTGCGGCGAAGATATGGACGACGCTGGCGAAATAGAAGAGGGAGCTCTGGCAATTTGTGATGGAAAAATTGCCGAAGTTGGTTACGCTCGTGATTTGTTGCGCCGTTGGCAAGGCAAGTTGCTCGATTATTGTAATTGCACGGTTTTGCCCGGTTTTGTGGATGCCCATACCCATCCGATTTTTGCTGGTGCCAGGGTGGAAGATTACTTATTGAGAGCTCAAGGAGCTACCGAGGAAGAAATTCGCATTAAAGGCGGTGGCCTGGCCAGCACGGTAAGAGCTACAGCTGAAGTTAGTGATAGCGAATTGGCGGATATAACCAGACGCAATTTGGAAATGATGCTATCTCATGGTTCCACTACTATTGAAGCTAAAAGTGGCTACGGTTTGGCCACTCGAGCAGAATTGCGTCAATTGCGTATCTTGCGTCAATTGGGCCGAGAGTTGCCTATAGATTTGGCCGTTACTTTTTTGGGCGCTCACGCAGTGCCTGAAGAATATGTCGACCATGCTCATGATTATGTCAAATTGCTAGTTCAGGAAATGATTCCCCAAGTTTGCGAAGATGGCCTGGCAGATTGGGTCGACGTAGTTTGTGAGCGAGGCGTTTTTGACGTTGCTCAAGCTAAGAAAATTCTAGAAACTGGTATGGCCTGCGGTTTGGGAGCACGAATTCACGCTGAAGAGTTTTGCTACTTGGGCGGTGCTAAAATGGCTGCTCAGCTTGGTGCTGCTTCTTGTGACAATTTACAGAGCCTCCAAGCTGACGATTACCCTATCTTGAAGGAAAGTGGCATTATACCTATTCTCACCCCAGGTACTTCTTTCTTCCGTGGTACCAATAAATACGCTAAGGGCAGAGAAATGATCGACTTCGGATTACCTGTAGCTATTGCTACAGACTTTAATCCTGGGACTAATTTCTGCCTTTCGATGCCTATGGCTATTTCTTTAGCTGTGTTGCGTTTGAAATTTACCCCCGAAGAAGCTATTGTGGCTGCTACTATCAATGCCGCTCACTCTTTAAAAATGGCCGACAAAGTTGGTAGTCTTTCGGTTGGCAAACAAGCCGATTTTGTGGTGCTCAATACGTTAAATTGGCGTGAATGGCCCTATAGCTATGGAGTTAATTGGATTCGCAACGTATACAAAAAAGGAGTGCAAGTAGCTTAAAAATTATGGTCAGAACTTCTGAGTTGGTCCGTTATCTCAGTGATTTACTGAGAATAAAAGAGTTTAAAGATTTTACCAGCAACGGTATTCAGGTAGAGGGAGCCGAAGAAGTCAAAAAAGTCGGATTTGCCGTAGATGCTTGCCTTTCTACATTTGAAGCTTTGCAAGATTGTCAAATTATTTGTGTTCATCACGGTATGATGTGGCCTAGTTGGGATAGAGTACAGGGAGTAAACAAAAAGCGCCTGAAGTTCCTTTTAGACCATAATATTAATTTGTTCGTTTCCCATTTGCCCTTAGATCGCCATCCTCAATTGGGCAATAACGCTCAGATTCTTAGCCATTTAAGCTGGGAGAAAACTGGAGAATTTGGTGAAGTGGGATGGTTATGTGATTTAGAAAGACCTATTTCACTTGAGGAGGCCAAGCAGAAATTAGCTAGCTTGTTTCCCGATCGCTTAGCCGATTTTTGGCATGGACCAGAGAAAATTAAACGCATTGGTGTTTGCAGTGGCGGTGGTGGAGGCGAATATTTATACCGTGGTATAAAAGATCATCTAGATTTATATATTACCGGAGAAACGAGCTACTCTATGGCCCATGATTCAGTAGAGTATGGTTTAAATATCGCTTGTGTTGGGCACTACGCTTCAGAAACTTTTGGAGTTAAAGCTTTGCAAGCCGAAGTAGAAGCCCAATTTGGGGTAGAAACCGCCTTCTTTGATAATCCTACCGGACTGTAAGTAAAAATACCGCTTTACGAGTCGTAGAGTAAGTTCGAGCGACTCTTTCTGTGCTTTTTATAAAAAAAAGCAGGAATAAAGGCGAGGTAGAGAATTTTCACCGGTCTAATTAGATGCTTTAGTTAGCTTTTTAGTATTTTTTTTGTTAGGCGTTTTGGCGTCAATTTTATGGAGGACTCTTTAATATGAGCGAATCTGCTGTAGATTACAAAGTAAAAGATATGAGCTTAGCTGAATGGGGAAGACGTGACATCGTTCTCTCCGAAGCTGAAATGCCCGGATTGATGGCTTTACGCGAGCGCTATGCCGACGAGAAGCCTTTAAAAGGAGCTCGTATCGCCGGTTGTCTGCATATGACCGTTCAGACCGCTGTTCTAATTGAAACTTGCGTAGCTTTGGGCGCTCAGGTTCGCTGGAGTTCTTGCAATATCTATAGCACTCAGGATCACGCTGCTGCTGCTATTGCTGCTGCTGGTGTACCCGTTTTCGCTTGGAAGGGTGAAACTTTAGAGGAGTACGATTGGTGTATCCGTCAGAGCTTGAAATTCGAAGGCGGCTTAGGCCCCAATATGATCTTAGACGATGGCGGCGATTTGACTAACTTAGTTCACGACGAATTCCCCGAACTTTTCAAAGAGATTCGCGGTATTACCGAAGAGACAACAACCGGTGTTCATAACCTTTATCGTCGCGCTGCTGAAGGCAAGCTTTTGGCTCCGGCTATCAACGTTAACGACTCTGTAACCAAGTCCAAGTTTGACAACCTTTACGGTTGCCGCGAGTCTTTGGCCGACGGTATTAAGAGAGGCACCGATGTTATGGTCGCCGGTAAAGTAGTAGTCGTTTGTGGTTTCGGCGATGTAGGTAAAGGCTGCGCTCAGAGTATGCGCGGTTTCGGCGCTCGTGTCATTATTACCGAGATAGATCCTATTTGCGCTTTACAAGCTGCCATGGAAGGCTACCAAGTCATGACTATGGAAGAAGCCGCTCCTATCGGTGATATTTTTGTCACCACCACCGGTTGCAAAGGCATTATCATGGGCCGCCACATGATGGAAATGAAAGATAAGGCCATCGTTTGCAATATCGGCCACTTCGATTGCGAAATCGATATGCACTGGCTGGAAACTACCCCTGGTATTACCGAGTATAACTTGAAGCCTCAAGTAGACGTCTTCCAGTTGCCTAGCGGTCGCGATTTGATCGTTTTGGCTCGCGGACGTTTGGTCAACTTGGGCTGCGCCACTGGCCATCCTTCTTTCGTAATGTCTTGCTCTTTTACCAACCAAGTACTGGGCCAGATCGAGCTTTGGAACAACCATGATAAGTATCCTATCGGTGTTTATCGTTTGCCTAAGAAGCTCGATGAAGAAGTTGCTCGTCTCCACTTGCCTAAATTGGGTGTCAGCTTAACTAAGCTTACTCCCGAACAAGCCGAATATCTGGGCGTACCCGTAGAAGGCCCCTACAAGCCTGAATATTATCGCTACTAATTTTTTGACTTAATTGCTAGAATGAGCTGAGCTCCGCTTTTATTTTTTGAAAAAAGCGGAGCTATTTTTTTTGCTTTAAGCTTCCCAATAAAAATCACATTTAGTTTGGATTTGGTAAGCTTGGAAATATTTTTCTTCCTTGGGAATCCAGAATTTGGCAAAACCGGCTAGCTCTTCTGGAGTTTCTCGGCCGCTTAAGCGTTGCCATTGCTTATCTTTATCTAGAGAAAGAAATATTTTGTAATCGTAAAAAGTAATGAAATCAGGATGACAAGAATAGGAACCTTCTACTATGGTTACTTGGGTGGGTTGAACTTGAATAGGCTCACTAAAATGAGGCGAGGGAGTGTGGCTATAAGTGCGATAAGTAAAAGGAAGTCGCTTTTGTAAAGGACGCAAGACCTCTTCAATTAAGCGCCAGCGATCTATATTGCCGGCTATTTGGCTGAGAATTTCAGGAGTGCGCAAACTGAGTGGCAAATAAAAATCATCCATATGGAAAAGATTGGCTTTGAACTCTTTTTGCAGGTGAGAAGCTAGGGTGGTTTTGCCTGAGCCACAGCGTCCATCTATAGCCAGAATGACATAATCCTTTTTGCTTAAAAGTTCATTTATTTTGGAAGTTAGTCGCTCTAGTTTTGAATTTCCCATAATTGTTGATTATTTTATCCTTTACAAAACAAAAAAAACTCCGTCTGCTTTTTCATAAAGCGGCGGAGTCTTTTCAGCTAAAATTCTGACGAATATTAGGCTTGAGCGTTGGCGGCGTTAATTTTGCGGGCCAAACGGGATTTGCGGCGGGCAGCCTTATTCTTGTGGACGATGCCCTTAGCCACGGCCTTGTCGATAGTGGAAGAAGCGGCGCTTAAGGACTGAGCGCGTACTTCAGCGCTGTTTTCCTTCTCTAAGGTAGCTATAGCAGCCTTGAAAACGTTTTTGATACGAGTCTTTACGCTAACGTTGCGCTTGCGGCGGCGCTCGTGAACCAAGATCATCTTTTTGGCAGTCTTAATGTTTGCCACTTTGAAAATCCTCCAAACAAAATCTTTAGAAACTTTAGTGAAACATATTTCAGGCAAAAAATATCTTTTTTGCACTAGGGGGAGTGAGCAAACTACTCTCGCTCTACCAACTTAAACTACTCGCTTCTAAACCGGGGGCATTATATCACGTCCTCAAATATGAAAGCAAGGGCAAAAGAGATAAAAAAAAGGATTATACCTTTTTTTCTTCACAGCCTTGCTGACGATTTATTAGGCGAGCGGCTGTAAAAAGGTAATCGGACAGCCTGTTCATATATACTAGGAGCGAGTCATTGAAAGGGTGTCGCTCTGAGTTAGTTAAGCGCTTTAAGGTTACGCATTCTCTTTCGGCTCGGCGGCAGACGGTGCGGGCCCAATGTAAAAAAGAACCACATTGTCCGCCTCCATTGAGGATAAAACAATTTTGTTCAGGCAGAGCTTGTAAGTGAGGCTGAAGTTTATCTTCTAATTGTTTAACATGATTTGCTGTTAAATGAAAATTAGTTGACAACTCAGGAGAAGCTAAATCGGCGGCTAGCAGAAACAAAGTACGCTGTATTTCTTCTAGCTCTTCGCACCAAGGAGAAGGTGGAGCTAGGCTTAGGCATACACCCAGGATGGCACTTAATTCGTCTATTGAGCCGCAAGCAGCTAAATGTGGATCATCCTTAAAAACACGTTCCCCTCCAATTAAAGATGTTTCGCCTTTATCGCCTGTTTTAGTGACTATTTTCATGTGTAGCTCCCTATCTATCGGATAGTGTTCTTTTTTAAGCTCAGTGTATCGTTATTCGCTCTTTTCGTGCTATAATTCGCCCCATATGCAAAAAGAAAATAAGCCTAAAATAATTTTGGCCTCCGCTTCGCCGCGTCGCCGCGAATTACTAGAAATGTTAGGGCTCGATTTCACAGTTCTGAAGCCTAGTCCTGAAGCCGAACCTCCTTGTTCCCGCTCTGGTTGCGGTTTAACTGAGCTTAGAGAAAACGTCCGAGACGATTTCGGCAGCGCTAACGCCAACATGTATGCTGAATATTCGGCATTTTTGGGAAAAGACAAAAGTAAGGTTAGTTCAATCCCTCAAGTGCAACCTATTTTAGATTGTGTCGGCCCTTATGCCAATTTGAGTTTACGTTTGCATAAAGCCTGCGAAACTGAAGTTTTAGCTGAAGTTATCAAAGAAGTGCAAAATTCCGCCTTGGCCAAAGCTCGTTCTTCTGCTTCTCAAGTAGTAATAGATCACACCTCTCAAGCTTTGGTCATAGGATCTGATACAGTAGTGGTTTGTGGCAAAGCTGTTTTGGGCAAACCTGGCTCCAAGGCTGAAGCTGCGGAGATGCTTTCCGGTTTGGCTGGACGTTGGCATCACGTAGTTACTGGCGTTGCTGTGCAAGCTTTGCCGTCGGGGCAATTTATAAAATCGTGCGCTGTTACAGCCGTCAAATTCCGCTCCTCTATAGAGCAAGAAATAAAAGCATACGTAGAAACTGGCCATCCTCTGGATAAAGCTGGAGCCTATGGCATTCAAGAGTTAGGCTCGCTTTTAGTGGAAAAAATAGATGGATGTTATTTTAATGTGGTGGGATTGCCTTTAACTGTGTTAAATAGTTTAAGTACAGCTTTCGGTTTTAATCTATTTTCTTTGCGAGATTAGACTTTGTAGGGTAGGATAGGCGTGTTAGATTTTTTCGATAAATTGATTTCCAAGTTCTCTCCTGATCTGGGGGTTGATCTAGGAAGCTCTTCCGTAGGTGTGGCAGAGTGTGGAAAAAACTACTGGCGTGAATATGCTCGTCTTATCTACGAGGTTAAAAGCGATAAACTTGTGGCTGTCGGCTCTCAGGCCAAACTTATGGCTGGACGCCTAAATAAGGAAAAGATATTGAGCGCTCCCATAAAAGAGGGATGCGTTTGCGATTATGACAAAGCTCTGGAATTGCTGTGCTTCTGTTTAAGTCGCTGCTCCAATCTAGGACTATTTGGCCCTAGAATTTTGCTATCTGTACCAGTGGGAGCTTCCGAAGCTGATGTGCGTATCATTTCCGATCTTTGTCGCTCGGCTGGCGCCAGAGGTATTTCTTTAGTGGCCGCTCCTTTGGCCTCAGCTTTGGGCTGTGGATTATCAATTACTCAAAGTAAAGCTTGTTTAGTTGTCAACGTCGGAGCTGAAATAACCCAAGCAGCCGTGATATGTATGGGAGCTATTGTGGTGGCCGATTCTGTGCCTGTAGCTGGAACAGCCCTTGATAAAGCTATTGTGGACTATTGCCGTCGCCAAAATTTAGTTGTAGGTATGGGCAGTGCCGAGCAATTGAAAATAGAAGGCGGATGCGCCTACACAGAAAATGGGGCTTTGAGTTTTGAAATAAAAGGGCGCGACTTAAAAACCGGCTTCCCTAGAAAAATGAAACTGACTGCGGCACAGATCTTAAAAATATTAAAACCCAAGTTAGAGCGAATTTCCCATATGTTACAGCGTGTTATTCAGCTCACACCTCCAGGCTTTACCAACGATATAGTCAATTCGGGTATGATGTTGTGTGGTGGAGGCAGTCGCTTGAGCGGATTAGCTCAATATTTGGCTGCCGAAACTGGAGTGTTTTGCCAAGTAGCTGAAAAACCTGAAGATTGCACTTTACTTGGTTTAGAACAACTTTATCATGATCCACGTATAATGAGGTCTGTAGAAGGAGTAGAAACACGCAATTTCTGGTAAAAGCAATTAGCCTTTTTGTCAAAATATATGCACTAAGGCCTCTGGGGGCTGAGGCTAGCAAAATAGGATAGACAAACTTTCTCAAATAGTCTGGAGATTTACAAACGATGCGGCAGATCAAATATTGGCTAAAAATGCTTTTTTTGCTGGTCTTTGTCTGTGTTGTTTTGGAAGCAATTGGCAGTATCGCTTGGGTAAAAACTTCTGCTTTAGCTTTGTCTCCTGTGCAAAAAGTTGTTGCCAATTTTTCTTCTCAGATTGATGATTGGCTGCGTGGCTTTACTCAGTTTAAAGCTTTAAGTGAAAAAAACGATCAACTTGAAGCTGAAATTAAAGCTCTCAGAGATGAAAGAAGCCGTCTTTTGGCCTATAAAGTGCAAAATTTACGTTTACAATCTTTGCTTGAGTTAAAAGCTCAGTTGCCAGGTAAAGTTAAAATTAGCGCTCGCGTAATTGCTCGTGATCCCAACAATTGGGGAGAAAAAGTAGTTCTAGATCGCGGTCGCAACGATGGAGTGACAGAAAATATGGTCGCTGTTACCCCTGAAGGCTTAGTAGGAAGAGTAAGTCAAGTTGGGAGCCGTTCTTGCACTCTTTCTTTAGTAGGCAGTGAAAGTTTGGCTGTACCTGTAGCTTTAGTTGATTCTGAAATTTATGGAATTATGCGCACTAATAAAATGATGCGCAGCGTCATAAAGTATATTCGTTTTGATGTGCCCATTAAGCCCGGACAATTGGTCGTTACCTCCGGATTGGGCGACGTCTATCCTGGCGGCTTAGCTGTAGGGCGTGTAGAGCGAGCTTATGTCAGTCAGGAGGCTATGTACCAAGATGTTTTGGTCAAGCTTAGCGCCGAATTGCCGCGTTTGCGTGAGGTTATTTTAATAACTAAAGGTGATAGCTCAGCCGATCCTAATATCTTCAAAGATGCCATTTTGCGAGCCGAACAAGAAGCTAAGCAAGCTGCTAAAGAGAGCGCTGAAGCTGCCTTGAGAGCTAGCAACTTGGGAGAAACACCTGATAATAATTGGAGCGATTTAAATAGAGCATCTGTTCAAGAACCTTCCACTGAAGCTGCTTCTTCGGAGCCAGCAGCTGAAAGTGTGCCCAGTATCGCTCCAGCAGATTCCGCTCCTGCCGAATTATCAGCTCCTCTCGAGGCACCTCCGTCTCCCTCGGTCAGTTCTACTTCTAGTAGTGACGTCGCTTCTGAAAAAGTTGCTGAGGATAGAAGTGAACCTGCCGCTTCTGTTCCCTCTGAGCATAGCTATGAAGCGCCTGCGGAAGTTAGCAACAGTCCATCTTTCGAAGCTCCTGCTCAAGGAGCTGAAAGCCACTATATTACTGTCGAAGAGAGTGAAGAGAGTGCTCCCGAAGAGCCTCCCGCCGAAGAAGCAGCCCTTGAAAGTGTGCCTACCCCCAATGCAGTGGAGTTGGAACCATGATCAAACATTTCCGCTCAGCTCTCATTTTTGTTTTGCCTTTGCTGGCTTTGGGCCTACTGCTTGAATCAGCGCTTCCTGTTGGTTGGCCACGTCCCGAATTGGCTATTCTTTGTTTATCTGTAATGGCTTTGCGTTACGGAAAAGAGCCCGGAGTTATCTTTGGACTTTTATGTGGCGCTATGGTTGGTCTCTTTAGTGATTGCTCTCCTGGATGGTTGGCTCTAGCTTACGCAATTTTGGGCGGAGCTGTAGGTACTTTTCTGAAGCCATACAGCGACCGACCTTTTATTTATATATTTACGGTTGTAACGGCTACGGTTATCTTTGTTGCAGAGCTCACTTTGCTATCGATATTCGGAGCCGATGTGCCCAGCCAGATTATTTCTCGATCTTGGCTGTGGAGCGCTTTGCTATGGAATGCTATTTTCTTATGGCCTATGTTATGGTTGGCTAACAAAATTTTGGGAACTTATGCTTTTATTCCGCTTGAATTGGATTGCGAGTAGCCTTGCGTAGTCGTCCTTTCCACATATTTGCCGCTTTTGCCTTAGTTTGTGCTTCGATTCTAGTGGCACGTCTGGTGTATATGCAAATTATCCACGTTAACTATTATCGTGAATGCGCTGCCGAAAATTTGCGTCTCAATTCACCAATTATGACTGGACGTGGACTTATTTATGATCGTCGCGGCCGAATTTTGGCTCGCAACGAAGCCCTTTTTACCTTAAGAATGTTACCTTACATGCACGATAACTCTGAGGAGTTATTGCGCAAAGCTGCTCATGTGCTTCACTTGTCCGAGGCCAAACTTGCTAAATTGTTAGCACAGCTCAAAACTAATGACGGAGAAGCCATTATTATCGCTGACAATTTAAATCAAGAAGACTTAGCTCGCTTTGCTGAAGCTGAGAATAAAATGGATGGACTAAAAACGGAAGTAAAATTCAAAAGAGTTTATCCTAATCGAGAGCTGGCTTCTCATATTTTAGGTTATGTCGGTGAAATTGACGCTGAAAAATTGGCCAAATTGAGGCACAAAGGGTATATAGCTGGAGAATGGATAGGTAAAGAAGGCTTAGAGCTTGGCTATGAAGATGTTTTGCATGGACGTGCTGGTCTCAGAACCGAAATGCTAGACTCAGAAGGCCGCTTCTTAGGCGATGTGGAAAAAGAACCTGCTGTTCCTGGTGACGACATTTTTTCGTCCATAGATCTGGACTTGCAGGCCGAAGCTCAGAAGGCTTTGAGTGATGTTCTAGATATGTTGGCGGCCAAAAATGGTGAGCGTTCTGGAGGAGCCGTCGTAGCCATCGAGCCTTATACTGGATACGTTAGGGCTTTAGTTAGCCTTCCGCATTATGATCCCAACGAATTTGCTGAAGGCATCAGTCAGAAAAAATTTGCGGCCTTACTTGACGATCCTTGTTCTCCTTTACTAAATAGGGCAGTACACGGCGACTATCCTCCAGGTTCCACTTTTAAGCTTATTACTACGGCCGCCGCTTTAAACGAAGGCTTAATTTCTCCACTGTCGCGTTTCTATTGTACGGGCAGTTATATCGTTGCCGGTTTGCCTTTCAATTGCTTTGTGCGCACAGGTCATGGCTCTATCGATTTAACTGAATGCTTGGGCCACTCTTGTGACGTTGTTTATTATAAGTTAGGAGTAGAACTGGGTATAAAACGTTTGAGTGCCTATGCTCACGATTTTGGATTGGGCCAAAAAACTGGTATCGATTTGCCGGGAGAAACATCTGGCAATATCCCTACAGCAGAGTGGAAAGAGGCTGTTTTTAAAGAAAAGTGGTTCCCTGGAGACGACGCTAATTCTGCAATAGGTCAGGGCTTTGTAACCGCTTCGCCGTTGCAAATGGCTGTAGCTACTTCCGCTGTAGTTACCGACGGCACCATTTTCCGGCCTCGTTTAGTAGAATGGCGCCGAAGAGAAAATTCTCCCACCAATTTAGAAAAATATGTTTCTAAGTCTCGCCAAGTAAAAGTAAAATCCAAATACTTTGAGTGTATAAAAGCTGGTATGCGCTTTGCTATGCAAGAGGGAACGGCCGCTTCTAGCGGAGGCTATGCTTTGGGAGTGGCTGGCAAAACCGGCACAGTGGAAAATGTGCCTACGGTTGATAATCCCAATGGATTAAATCACTGCTGGTTTACAGGCTATGCTCCCTACGGATATACCGGCAATTGGACAGCCGAACCTTTAGTAGTTACTGTCTTTGTAGAAAAGTCTGGAGGGTATGGCGGAGCGGTCGCTGCTCCAGTAGCCGTAAAAGTATTTGAAGCTTGGAGTAAAATTTCTGCTGACGAAGTTGCAACTCCGTAGCTAAATAAAGCCAAAGCTGGCGCTTTGAGGGCTTAGTGCTCTTTTTCCTCCTTATGAAGCGTGATATTTGGGACTGAAAAATATCTGTAGATTTTAGAGGAAAAAGCGCCTTTTTTAGAAAAAAAAGGCGCGATTTGTTTTTTAAACCCAGTCCCGCCATAAGTCTTCTGCCTATTAGGTGGGGGATAAAGGGGGGCGTGGCGAACTTGCCTGGCGAAAGTACCGTGGCTCGCATGGAATCTACGCCTGTGGAGGGAGTGCAAGTCGTTGCAATTCCTGGTGGAGTTGCGAGGCTATTTTCGCGAAACAGGAAGCTCCTGCCGCTATGGTCGGGAGTGTGTTCGGCGGGATTAGGTTCACCCGTTCTTTTAAGCGTTCGGCTGTTTATTTTATATGCAAGAGGTTTACGCAGTGGATTCTACAAGAGATAAAACCAAAAAGGCTGCTGCCGGTTCTGGTTTAGAGTTTGACGATAATTCCGGTTCTTTGATCGGCTCCGCTTCCTATCCTCGGACGAATGGGGTTGCCCAGGGCAACGGCTTCGCTGAGGATATCGAAGACGAAGAAGGCGGCGCCAAGATAAAAGTTGTCGGTGTCGGTGGCGGAGGCTGTAATGCTGTAAATAGCATGGTAGAAGACGGTGCAGCCAATGTCGAATTCATTGTTATCAATACTGACAAACAAGCCTTGAATAAGTGTGACGCCGATGTGCGTATCCAAATCGGTGAGCAAGCTACGCGCGGTTTGGGCGCTGGAGCCAACCCTGAGATGGGGTGCAAAGCCGTCGAGGAGAGCAGAGAAAAAGTTGAAGATGCTATCAGAGGCGCTGATATGATCTTCATTACTGCCGGTATGGGTGGTGGTACCGGTACTGGAGCTGCTCCTGTTGTCGCTTCTATCGCCAAACAGTCCGGAGCTTTAACGGTTGCTATTGTTACTAAGCCCTTCTCCTTTGAAGGTCGTATGCGTATGAGAAGAGCCGAAGAAGGCATCGAGAAGCTCAGAGAAAACGTTGACGCCATTATTGTCGTGCCTAACGATAAGATTCTCGAAGTTATCGACAATGAAAGCCGCGCCGAAGCTTTCAATCTCTCCGATGATGTATTGCGCAGTGGCGTACAAGGCATTTCTGAGATCATTACCGCTTGTGGTGAGCAAAATGTAGACTTCGCCGATGTTCGTACCATTATGACTGACGCCGGTTCCGCTCTGTTGGGTATTGGTTCGGCTGAAGGTGAAAACCGTGCTGAAAATGCGGCTCGTCAGGCTATTGATAGCCCTCTTTGGGAAGGCAATATCCACGGTGCCAAAGGTGTGCTCTTCAATGTAGTAGCTTCCAGCAATTTCACTATGAAAGAGTTGCAAGATGCTGCTAACGTTATTTATGAAGCTGTCGATCCCGACGCCAACATTATTTTCGGTTCTGTTACCGACGAAAATATGGAAAATGAAGTGCGTGTTACCGTAGTGGCTACTAAATTCCCCACTATGAATGACAGCGATCAGGGAGTAGAAGAAGACTTCAGCTTTGGCAATTCCGCCGAAGAAGTCACTTTCGCTCCTCAGCAGACTCCTGTAAATGATTCTCAAGATTATTACGAGTCTGCCTACCGTCGCCGCAGCAGGCCTTCCATTCAGTAAATTGCAGACTTTCTAAAATATCGATAGTTTGCATAGCTGCGGCTGCAGAAATCTCTGCAGCCGCTTCGTGTTGTCTTGTCAAGCTATTTTTTCGGCTGCGAGGTTGAGCTTGGCAAGACTCGCTGTTTTGCTTTATTAGGTGATATTTTTTAATCAATTATTTGGCAACAAAGTCATTGAAAATTAAGGGTCTTTAGACAATTAAGGAAAGGGGCAAGTATGGTAGCTATCACTCTGGCTATACGCAACGTATGGCGTAGGCGTGAGCGCAGCCTCCTAACTCTGGTGGGCGTACTTCTGGCTGTAGGCACTTTTGTGGCTATGGTTTCACTGGCGGAAGGTATGTACCAGAGGGTGTCGCTAGAATTAGACGGAAGAGCTGTTGACGTGTATGTTGTGCCTAATACCGCTGCCCCTTTACCTACGGGTCCTGTCGGTACTATCGGTATGACTTCCGATACAATTAACACTGGTTGGATTAGCCGTATAGAAGCTGTCGATAATGTGGCTGATGTTTGTCCTATTATCAGAGCTCAATGGACTGGCAAAAAAGGCATGATTATGGCCTTGGGAGTAGAGCCTATGAAGTGGCGCACTTTCATGCCATCTTTAAAAACCGTCGAGGGGGAGACCAGTTTGAAGCCCGGACAAGTTGTTCTTGGTAAAGGACTAGCTGAAGCTGAAGGCTTTTCTGTCGGCGATACTATTAAGCATGGTCAAACTTCCTATAAAGTGGCTGGTATAGTTGAAGCTGGAGCCGGTTTTCAAGATTATTTTGCCTATATTTCCTGGGATTCGGCTAATTCCACTACCGATGGTAAAGGTGCTTCTGAGTTGTGGGTGCGCTTAAAAGACCCACACCGCGACAAAGAGGTCGTGCGCAAATTGGAAGGTTTCAAGATCCCTGGTGTTAAGATTGCCACGCGCAAAGATTATTTAGGCGCTGCCAACGACTATATCGAGTATGCTTGGTACTTACAATTCGCTATTTCCGCTATCGGTGTTCTTATTGCCATCACGGCAGCTATGAACACCATGCTTATGTCTACTTATGAGCGTATGCGTGAATTTGCCACGTTAAGGGCTATAGGAGCGGCCAGAACTACCGTAATTGCTATGGTTTTGACCGAGTCTATTATTCTTTCCTTTGTGGGTGGATTTATCGGTATTTTCTTCGGAGTGTTGGGATCTGGTTTGCTCAACAGAGCTATGATAGTTATTTTACAACTGTCATTCCCTCTGGCTTCGATTACGGTACCTCTGATAGTTGAAGCTCTCGCTCTCTCTCTGTTTGTGGGCTTAGTTGGAGCAGCTATACCTTCAATATTGGTTTGGCGCATTGATATCGTTTCTGGATTGAGGTGGGAGTAGTGAAAGTCGAACTTCAAGGTGTACACAAATATTTTGATGCTCGCAGCGGGCCAGTCAAGATCCTCGAAAATGTCAACTTAGTTATTCCGCATGGTGATTTCGTTTCGATTATGGGGCCATCCGGATCGGGCAAGACAACTTTGCTTAACATGATTGGATGTTTAGATACGCCTAGCTATGGCAAGGTGCTTTTGGGAGATCGCGATACTAGCGGAGCTGGAGAAGATATTCGCGAGCAAATTCGCTTGCGCCATATCGGTTTTGTTTTCCAGTCTTATAATTTGTTGCCTACTCTGACGGTTTTGGAAAATGTCCAACTACCCATGCAATTGTGTGGAGGCAAGAGCTATAAAGAGCAAGTTGACCAGGCCATGACTTTGCTGCGTCTGGTACGTCTTGACGCTAGAGCCAAAGATTCTGTATTGCGTTTATCTGGTGGTCAGCAGCAGCGCGTGGCTATTGCTAGAGCTCTTTCCAACTTGCCGGGTCTAATTTTAGCAGACGAGCCGACAGGAAACTTAGATGAACGCTCTAGCAGAGAAGTGTTAGATGTATTTAGGGCTATCAATGAAAACCAACATATAACTACTGTTATGGTTACTCACGATGCCAAAGCCGCTGGTTACGCCAAGCGTGTGCTCCATCTTGAAGGTGGCCACTTGTCTGATAAAATTTTAAACTAATTTAGCAATTTCGGCTAAAGATAAGAGCGACAGCTATGTTCACTTCATGGGCAGCGAGGCTGTCGTTTTTTTACCTTCTCTTTAAGTTTTAGGGGGGAGCGGCTTTTACTTGGGAGGCAGGAAGTACAGATCGGCGAACGAATTGGCGGGAGGTGGTATCGAGGCAACCGAGTTGTCGGTTGGTACCGCAAGGGCGCCCGAAGCTGTCGCTTGAGAAGAAGCGAGCTCTCTGTTTGCCTGGAGCTGGAGTTTAGGTGTTGTTTTTTTTTGTAACTATCGCATTTACTTCCGCTACGATAAGTGCCAATTCAACTTTTTGATATATGAATTTTTTTGCAGACGGACCGCCGGGTCAGCATTTCGCTTATAAGCTCTGCAGCGTTTGGGAGGAAGCAAATTGATTATTTGTATGCAATGTGGATACCAAAACGAAGGGAATAATTTGAAAAAGTGCCAAAATTGTGGCGCCATTCTTCCTCGTATGGATACCTCCGCCATGGTTAAGGTGGAGGAACAGTCTGGCCGCGTTAAGCAATTTGCCGATGCCGTTGAAAAAGTACGCTCTGAGGAGTGGGGCCCTGAAGAATTTTATGAGTTCCTTAGCGGTGTTTATGAGCAACTTGGCAATTTACGTGGCGAGATAGAAGAAATTATTACCCAAAACGAATATGGCGAATACGCTGCCGAGGAAGTAGAACATGGCTTGAATGGTATGAACCTTTTCGAAGAAGGTATGCAAGAAATGTCCTACTATGTTGAGGACGGCGACTTGTCTCACCTCGATTTGGGTATGGAGCGTATTGTTGAAGGCAACAACATGTTGAATGAAGCCAAGCGCATCAATCGTTCCGGACGTAAAGAATTAGAAGAACAGTGGGGAACTATCTAAAGTGATCCAAAGCGGTAAGCTGGCTCTGGCTTTCCTTTGGTCGGCTGGCTTATGGCTGTTGGTATTTGTGTTTTTGTTCCTTTTTTTACCTGTGTTGTCGGCCCTTCCGCTTAGCTGGGGGGCTTTTTGTGCTTTATTGGCTTTCTCTCTTCAATTCATCGGCGGTATAAAGGTATTACGTCTATTGTTGGGAGTGAAAGAGGCAGAAGCTGACGCTATTTTTTTTATTCCTGGCACTTGCCCTTTTGTTTTTCTGTTAGACGGTCAGTTGGTCGCTACTGAAGCTACTCGCCCTATTTTAGCTGAAAACAATCATTTAGAACTTGTTTTGCGTAACAGTTGGAACAAAAGTTACAGCTGGGTTTATAGCAATTTATTGGCTTTCCCGGCTTTGCTGAGGGCTTTTGAATCTTTTACTTCCGATTATGGTCGTTTGCACTTTTCTCAGGGACCGCTTTGGCATTTGGGACGCATTTTTGGTTGGTTGGCCGCTAGGCTGGAAAGTCCGTTGCGCTGGGGACAGCCGCCGCTCAAGTTAGTAGAGCCTTCTGACGCTGAATTTATTAGGAAAGCTTTGCTTACTCCATTGGGGAGAGCGGTGCGCGTGCCGGCCTGGATGGCCGATTTGGATATTATTTCTGTAGTAGATTTTGCGGAAGCTAAGCGAGAAGCCGCTTGGTTTTGGGCCGGGCGTGAAGGCCTTCCTCCTGCACCTCCTAGGCCTTTTATTGGACTTTGGTTCCCTTGGTTGCTGTTTTTAGTTATGGTTTTATGGGCTGTCTTTGCTCAAGGTTTGTGGGGAGCTCCCATATTGTTTTTAGGGCTTGGTTACATAGTAAAAATAAATAGTGAATATGCTAGCGGACGTCCACTATCTTGGAAACAAGTAGATACATATGAGCAAAAATGTAAATATGTGCCTATATCTATTTCTGGTGTGGCTAGGCGCCAAGATACACCAGGTCTGGATGATACTTGGCTGGACTTCTCGGAAGAAAATAAAAAAATGGTGCGTCTGGAATCTTTTGTCGGCTGGCAAGCTGCCGAGGGAGCTTCTATTAAATGTATAGGCTGGCTTAATGGTTGTACTTTGGCCCTTTGCGTATCTAAGCTGAGTGTAGGCGCCAAAAGTTATAACTACTATCCGCGTTTATGGCGTTTACTTTTGCCGTGGTTTTTATTCGGTGCTGGTTTATTGTGGTCTATTTTGCAGAAAGTCGGTCTTTAAAATGTTGGATAAAACAAATTCTTTACCAGCAGAACAAAGTTTGGAAATGGTGATCACAGTCCGAGATTTACATTTTAATTATGGAAAATCAGAAGTTTTGAAAGGACTGACTTTTACCGTTCCCAAGGGAGTAGTGACTGGTTTACTGGGAGTAAATGGAGCTGGTAAAACCACTACTGTACGTATCCTTTGTGGCCAATTAGCCAAAACGTCTGGCCAAGTTGAAGTTTTGGGGCTTGATCCTTGCGCTCAGGGAACCCAGTTGCGCCGTTTAATTGGAGTAATGCCGGAAAATGCTGGTCATTACGAGCGTTTGTCTGTCGTTGATAATTTACTATTTTTTGCTCAGATATTTAGACTTGACGATCCTAAAAAGAGAGCGCAAGAACTTTTAGATTTAGTTAATTTAACTGACAAAGCAAACTCTAGAGTAGCTTCACTTTCTAAAGGAATGCGCCAGCGTTTGGCTTTAGCTAGAGCTTTAATAGGACGTCCTCAACTTCTCTTTCTTGATGAACCTACTGCAGGTCTTGATCCTAATGCTGCTGCTAAAGTTCGCCTTCTAATAGACAAATATTGCCAAAATGGAGGCACAGTCTTCTTGACTACCCATTATTTGGAGGAAGCTGAAGAAATGTGCGCTCAAGTAGCTATTTTGGATGATGGACGTTTGGTTTGCTGTGGCAATCCTCAAGATTTATGTCGCCAATACTTGCCTGGGGAAATTACTGTGCGTCGAGGCGGTCGACTTGTAAAGCAAGCGCCAGGATTGGAACAATTATTTCGACACTTTGTGGGACGAGAACCTCAAGTTGAAGATCTGTAACTTTATATACTTAAATTGCTCCTCCTTTAGGGCAGGAGTGAGAGGATAGTGCAGAGAAAAACTGCCGACACTCTATGTAGAGGTGTGGGAAGGTGACTTTAGAACTTACTCAGATTCGCAGGCTTCTTTTAGGACTTAGCCTCGTCATTGCTTTGCTTTCCGGTGGAGCCATATATTACGTCAATTCGGAGACAGCGGCCGTCGATGCTCGCACCGTACAAGTTACCGCTTTTACGGCCAATCAGAAAGACGTTGCGGCGATGAAGAAAGAGTTTAGCGAACGCGGCTATGATATTAGCACTTCTAGCGTCAAACATACTTTCCAAGTGCCCAATGGCTACTATTTGGTAATGGATGGCATGGATAATGCTATGGTTAAAGCCTTAGGCCAAGCTTTAATTCAGAAAAATAATATCCGAAGCTTAGGATTAGAAATTATCAATAACGGTACCGCCTTAAGAATTCGTAAAAAATTCTCGGATAAGAAAGTCGCCGAGAAGTGTGCCACCAAGATTAAAAAGGAAGACAGCTACAACTTTAAGGTTATCGAGGCTACTAAAGATAAAACTAAGATGGGATTCCAATGCACTATCGCTTCGATTCCAGCTGCCGATTCCGAAGATGTGGTCAGTTACTTGGAACGGCATAAATTCGTCGATGTCGATTCTATTTATGAAAATGTAACTGCTCCTGAAACGGGTGGAAACGAAATTGAAGGATAAAAATTTGTAAGCAATATTTATAACGTCGGCTATGTTGTAAAAGGTAGTCGGCGTTTTTTTGTTGAAAAATCAGAGAAAAAACATCTGTATTAAGTTCGGTATTTTAATTAAACGCATCTTGGGAAAACTTGACTTTTTTATATTTAGAAATGTATTATAACAGCACGAGTACAGGAAATTTTTGATCTGTCCGTTTGTTGTTTCTTTCTTGTTGAACATTCACAGCGATTTCTAGTTTGTAAAAATGTGTGGTACAGTTTTTGCCTTTTTATGCAAAGACTTGAAGGATGCTTTACATTCCCATAGTCTTTTGTTTGTTTTGCTAGGGCCAGTTCTAGTTGTCGCTTTTTTTGCAAACATACTCAATGTGGAAGACCCTGTTTTTGTCAGAGTCGGGGTTTGCGGAAATGTAAATTCCGGTTTAGTCAACAGCATGAAATTCAACGGAGGATGCGATATCGTCTCAGCTTCAAAAAGTTGGGAAGAATTAAAAAATGATGTGCGCAACAAAAAATTGGACTTGGCTATCAATATACCAGCCAACTTTGATGAGGAGCTGCACTGCGATTCTTTTCCTGTCCTTGAATTATGCGTCGATGAGAGCAGCCTGGCTAAATCTTTGACTGCTCGCGAATTGGTTCGTACTGCTTTGCGTCAAATGGTAGGACAAGAAGTTCCTGCCGATATTAGGGTGACAAAAATTAACCCTTCCGATAGTAGTGGCAGTATGGCCTTGGCGTTTTTGCCCATATGGATGGTTTTTACTTGTTTGGGCGCTCTTTCCGTAACTTCTTCCACCTTTGCGGAAGAATTAGAAAATAAGACTATGAGCGCTGTACTTTTGGCACCAGTTAGCTGGGCTGAAATTCTTGGAGGTAAAATCGCCAGTGGTTTTATATTAGCTTCTTTATCTACAATACTGGTAGCTGCGGTTAGCTGTGTTGTAAAAACTTCATTTATTCCGCTTATCGTTTTAATTTGCTTGGGATCACTGATTTTTGCCATAGGCGGAATTATCTTGGGTGCCTTCGTCAAAAGCCAATCGGCTTGCGGAGCTCTCAACTCGCTTATTTATTTGATACTTATTATGCCGGTTACCATGGCCGATTATAATGCTTTAATGCAAAAAATCGCTTATTTTCTGCCGACTTGGTACTTGTATGACGGATTTAGCAAGCTGATATTTACTTCTGGAACCTGGGCAAATATAATGCCTGATGTTGTTTATCTATTTATAGAACTTACAATATTCGCCGCGATTGGAATCGTGGCTATAAAAAAAGTACGTTTGACAGTTTAATAAAAATGAAGCATTAAAAACCGTCTAACCAACAATAGTAGAGTATTTCTAATAATAGTATATTTCTAAACATAGGCATTTTTTTTGGTTTTCAATTGTGTATTGTGGGCAGAATTATTGGCATTCTTAGTTATAGAATGGTCTAGATTAGCTTGCAGTATTATTAAATAAAAAAGATTAAGCTAAGGAGCGTACAAATAGCATATGGGTAATCTCACGTTCGAAATGTTGACTTCTTACAACAGGACTCAACTGCAAGACATTATTCGCAACAATAATATAAAGTGCCCTAAATTAAGCCGTTTAAAGCATGAAGATCTTATCGGTATTATTTTAGAAAATCAGGAACGCATTACTGTCCTACCTGAAGTTGCCGAAGTCAAAGTTCGTCGTGGTCGTCGCCCTCAATATTCTGCCGAGCATAAGGCTATTATGAGTAAGCCATATGCTAGTGAGGCTGAAGCTGACAATGAACATACTGCTGCCGAAGAACATGCCGAGACCGTTTATCCTGAGCCTGTTTTGTCTCAAACAGAAGAAAGTCAGCCGGAGTCTTATGCTGCCGCTCCCAGCGCTGATAGTAAATATGTCAATAGACCTCCTCGTCGAGAACGTGGCAAGCAGCGGCAACAATACACAGTGCGTCAACGAGACCTCTACAATAGTCGTTCTGCCGACAGCGAAGTCAATGAAGTTGAAGATTCTCTTGAAGAAGGAGTGCGGCAGCCAGCCCGTTTGCGTCAGAGTCCTTCTATTCCTCGCATAAGCATTGAAAGACAAGCTGATTTGCGTCGTAAAAATCGTCAGCCTCAGCCGGATATGCGTCGCAATTTGGAAGCTGAAAACGATTACGATGATCTTGAAGATGATGGCTACACTCAGCAGCGCCAAGTAAAATCTAGCTACATGGATGATACACGTTACGGTCGTCGAGAGTTAAATAATGTGTACGAACCTCGCCGAGTTAGCTATAACAATGACAATAATTATGGCCGTTACGACAATACTTATTACGAAGACTATGATTCCGATGATCAATATGATGATTTTATTGCTGAGCACGAGGAATATGTCCCCATTGTTACTGGCATTTTAGATATTCGTCAGCAAAATTATGGCTTCTTGCGTGGTTGTAGCTACAAGCCTAGTGCCAACGATGTCCATGTGGGCTATACCATGATAAAGAAATATTCTTTACGTGTCGGCGATAAAATTTGCGGTATAGTTAGATCTACCAAGCGCGGTGAACGTTCTTATGATTTGGAGCGAATCATTTCTATTAACGATTTGCCTGTAGAAAAGGCTATTCATCGTCCTTCCTTTGATGAATTGGTGCCTATTTTCCCCAACGAACGCTATAGCTTGGAAACTTCCAGCGGCGATATGACCGCTCGTATGATCGATCTTTTTGCTCCTATTGGTAAGGGACAGCGTTCTTTAATTGTGGCCCCTCCCAAAGCTGGTAAGACTATTTGCTTAAAGAAGATCGCTGCCGGTATTGCCACCAACTACCCTGACACTATTTTGATAGCCCTTTTAATCGATGAGCGTCCTGAAGAGGTAACTGACATGGAACGCTCTATAAGGGGCGAAGTTGTGGCTTCAACTTTTGATGAAGAACCGGAAAATCACGCTTATATTACCCAATTAGTTTTGGAAAGAGCTAGGCGCTTGACCGAACTGGGCAAAGATGTCGTTATTCTTTTTGACTCCCTGACTAGATTGGGACGTGCTTGCAACAATGCTACTCCCAATTCGGGACGTACTTTATCTGGCGGTTTAGATATTTCGGCTTTGCGTACTCCCAAGCATTTCTTCGGTTCAGCTCGCAAATTCGAAAACGGAGGCAGTTTAACTATTGTGGCTACGGCCTTAATTGAAACTGGCTCACGTATGGACGAAGTTATTTTCGAAGAATTTAAAGGCACGGGCAATAACGAAATTTGCCTTTCCCGCAAACTGGCTGAAAGACGTATTTTCCCTGCTATTGATGTTAAGAAGAGTAGTACACGCCATGATGAGTATTTGCAAGATGCGGCCACTCTCTCAACTATGACGCTTTTAAGGCATACTTTGGATACTTACGCTGGAGAGCGCGACCCAACTATCGTTATGCTTGATAACCTCAAGAAGACTAGCGACAATAAGGACTTCTTAGGGCGTTTCACCAAGAATAAGACTAAGGAATCTTCGTCTGCCAATTCCAATCAGAATATTGGATAAAGCGGCAAAAAATGGGCGGACGGTATAAATATGAGCAAATCACATAATTCCAAAAGTAACAACAAACATAATTCTTCGTCTGCATTTGGCAAGCATAAAAATGCTCAGGCTCAAGCTAGAAAAGTGGCCACTCCTATCGAAGCAGCCTGGGCGTTGGTATGCTCCGATGAAGAAGGACAGTTTTGGGATGAACCAAGTCTGCGGGCAGCCGCTCGCAGTGGTATGACTATACGTCCGCCGCACCGAGATGAGCTTTCACCATTACCAGAAAATGCACAATTGCAATACTTGCCAGGCCGCTTGCCTTTGGCCTGGGAAGTAGGCGAAAGTACTGACAATGAACCCTTAATTTGTGAAAGTGCCTATGTTTTGGCCGCTCAGTTGCCTTCTGGCTGGACTAGAACTTTGTTGCCAGCTTGGGAAGTCGAAGCTGGCTCCGAGACTTTGCCAATTTTTGGCTATACGGCTGTTTTTTCCCATCATGGCCAGCTTTGGTGTGCAGCCGTACAAACAGAGAATAATCCACGTTGGGATCCTTGTAAGTATGCTTTGCTCGAATTAGATGATTGCATTAAAGAAGTAAAGGAGCGCTTTCCCCACAATCGTCTGTTAGGCCAATTAGAAATTTGCGCTAAAGAGTATGGTTGCTATAACGCGCAAAATATTTTCTATGGCCGTTGGGAAGGGGCTTCGCCTATTTCGCCTCAATGCAATGCTGGCTGCCGCGGTTGTATTTCCAAGCAGCCTGATGGAGCGCCGCCTTCTCCCCAAATTCGCTTAAACTTCACTCCTTCAGTAGAAGAAATTGTCGAGCTCGGGCTTTTCCATATAGGTCGATCGGAGCGCCCTATTTTTACTTTCGGTCAAGGGTGTGAAGGTGAGCCTTTGTTGCAAGCTGCTAGAGCTGCCGAAGCCATTAAAATTATCCGTCAGCATACCGATAAAGGCACTTTACATATGAACTCCAATGGTTCGTTGCCTCAAAATGCTTTCAAGCTTTTTGAAGCTGGCCTTACTTCTATGCGTGTTTCTATGTGCTCGGCCAGAGAAGAGACTTATAATGGCTATTATCAGCCTCGAGGCTACAAATTCGCTGACGTTTTGCAAACTATTAGGCTGGGGCGTGAGCGTGGTGTGTGGATCTCTGTCAATTTGCTTTTACTTCCCGGTTTAACCGATACTCCCAAAGAAGTAGAAGCTTTGGTGAAGATGTTTAATGAGCTCGATGTCAATATGGTGCAATTGCGCAACTTAAATATCGATCCCGATTGGCTCTTTACTCAAATAGATTCACCTACCGAAAAAGCTATGGGAGTTCCCTCTTTTATTGAGACTTTAAAGCGAGAATGCCCTAATTTACGTATCGGCTCTCATAATCCAGCTCGTGAAGAGATGGAGAGAAGCTAAGAGGCAACTTTCTATATAGTAGGAAGTTATGGCTTCTTAGTGGAATGTAGACAAGGCTTACTGCGCTTGCTGTCGTTTGTATTTTTTTGTTCTTTTGGAAAAGAAGGCAGATTCGTTCTGTAAGCGGGCTTAAATTCTGCTAAGGAGCCTGGCAGTACATGACAATGGTCAGTGCGACTATCGGTCGCTACCACATTATAGAAGAGTTGGGACGAGGCGGAATGGGTGTCGTCTACAAAGGACACGATCCTTTGTTGAACCGTTCAGTCGCTATTAAAATCCTCTCTCAACAGCTAGTTGGCAATCCTGAGTGCAAAGATCGCTTCATTCGCGAAGCTCAGGCTGCGGCGCGTTTAAATCATCCCAACATTACCGCAATTTATGACATTAACGAGCACGAAGGCATCTATTTTCTAGTCTTCGAGTTTGTCCAGGGCGTTTCTTTAGATAAATATATGAAGGAGCATGGTCACCTCAGTGTAGAGGAGGCCTTGCAAATTTTCATACCCGCCGCCCGTGCTTTAGATTATGCCCACCAGCATGGTATTGTCCACCGTGACGTTAAGCCGGGCAATATTATGGTTACCGACAATGGCGACGTCAAAGTTGGCGACTTTGGTATCGCTTGGGTAGAGGCTTCCCAAACTCTCACCCAGCCAGGACAAGTTATAGGCTCGTGTTTCTATTTCTCTCCTGAGCAAGCACGCGGTGAAAAAGTTGACCGTCGCGCCGATATCTATTCTTTAGGCATTTTGCTCTACGAGATGATGGCTGGGCGTGTGCCTTTTATTGCAGACAACTTGCCTGCCGTCATTCAGCTCCATCTTACTAAAGAACCAGAACCGCCCACAACTTACAATATGGCTATTCCGCGCAATGTAGAACAAGCCATTTTGCGTTGCTTAAAGAAAGATCCGGCAGAGCGCTACCAGACCGTCACCGATTTGATTAAAGATTTGCAAATCGAGGGCGTCAGCGAAGAATCCAGCAACGTCAGTAAGATCAGCCCTTCTGAAGCGGCTTTACACAATATTTTAGGTAACAACTATTACAAGCAAGGCAAGTTGGACTTGGCCGTTATGGAGTGGAATAAAGCCACCGGCCTCGATCCTTACAATGCCTTAACTCACAACAATTTAGGCACAGCCTTAGATGGTATGGGCCGTTTGCGCGACGCTATTACCGAGTATGGTAAAGCTGTCGATCTGAACCCCAACAACTTTGTGGCCCACTACAATTTAGGTTCAGCTCACTATCGCAATGGCGAAATCGAAGAATCAATCGAGGAATACCGCACAGTTACTGTCTTAAATCCTAAGTTCGCTCCCGCTTATTACAACTTAGGTAATGGCTATTTCCGCTTAGGTAAGCTCGATTCAGCTATCGAAGAATGGCAAAAAGCCTTAATTCTCAACCCCCAATTTGCTGAAGTCCTCTACAATTTGGGCAACGCCTACTATCGTAAGGGGCGCAAAGAAGAAGCTAAAGACTATTGGAATAAGGCTTTGGAGCTCGATCCTCAGTTTGCGATTGCTCTTTACAATATTGGCAGTATGCATATGGAGGACGGCGAAGTTGACAGTGCTGTCGAATTATGGCAAAAGTGTTTGGAAGTCAACCCAGATTTTGCTGAGGCTCGATATAACCTGGGCAACTTACACTACGATCGAGGTGAAGTAGAGCTGGCTATTCCCGAATGGGAAAAAGCTACTCAAGCCAAATACGGTTTTTGGCAAGCTCACTACAACCTTGGCAATGCCTATTTCTACTTGTCGCAATTTGATGAAGCTATCAACCAATGGCAAAAGACTGTTCAATTTGAAGATCAACATTGGCCTGCTCACTGGAATTTAGGTAATACCTACTACTATCAGCGAGCTCAAATTGAAGCAGCTGTAGTCGAATGGCAGCGAGTGGCTGGAATTAACAGCCGTTATTGGCAAGCCTACTACAACTTGGGTGAAGCTTATTTGGAACAAGGCAAGATCGAATTGGCTTGCTTGGAGTGGGATAAAGTAGTACAGCTCAATCCTAAGTTCTGGCATGTCTATCACAACTTGGGCACTCTTTACTACCAGCGTGGCAAGTGGGATCAGGCTGTCGCTTATTGGACTAAGTCGGTGGCTTTAATGCTCTTCCCGTGGTAAAGCAAGTTTGGGTTGGGGTTAAAGTTTGTAGCCCGTTTCCTATCACGCTACCTTTACGATCCTCGAGATGCTTCTATCAAGAAGCCATTTCGAGGATTATTTTATTTTTATAGTTGCTAAGATAGGTGAGAGCCCTAAATGCAATAGTCTAAAAATTGCTCCCCATTAGTCATATATTGATTAAGGAAGTCTTGTAAAGTGTATTTAGCTAAAACTGTGCGAAATTCTTGAGAAATTTGCAGCCAAATATCTTTAGCCGGACACAAAACTGAACGCCGACAGAGTTGGTTCTGGTCTGCGCAATTGACCAAATTGATTGGTCCTTCCATCACTTCTATAATATCCAGAAGCTTAATTTGCGCAGGAGATTTGGCTAAACGATAGCCACCACCAGCTCCACGAATAGACTTGATAAAACCGGCCTTGCGCAAGTCAATAATTAAGTGACTGATATACTTTTCCGATATGTCTTGACTTTCGGCAATTTCACGTACCATGCGCGGTTTGGACGCCAAGTCATATAAAGCTATATCTATTAAAATGCGCAGACCGTAGCGTCCTCGGGTAGAAATTTTCATAATTGATTAAAGCCTCTGAATTAAGTTTATTACTAAGTAAATATACTACTTTTTTAGTCGTATTTTAAGTAGTAAAAATATTTTTTTACTTTGATTTTTCGGAAATTTAAGCTATTTTGCTATAATTTTTAATAAAAATTAAGTTGACTAAAATAGTAGCTTTTATTACACTAAGTCTCGATAGAAAATAAAATGTCAGGAGTATTTTAATCGTGAGTGAAAAAATTTATGACAGTATTTTGGAAAAAATCGGTTCCACCCCTTTGGTGCGTATCAATAAGCTCAATGAAGGCGGCGCTGAAATTTTAGTTAAGGTAGAATATTTTAATCCTGGCGGTAGTGTTAAAGATCGCGTTGGCTTAGCCATGATCGAGAAAGCCGAAAAGGAAGGCAAGCTTAAGGCCGGATCTTTAATTATCGAGCCTACCAGTGGTAATACTGGTATTGGTCTGGCTCTGGTGGCTGCTGTTAAAGGTTATCGTTTAATTTTGACTATGCCTGATACCATGAGTATCGAGCGCAGAAAGCTTTTAGCTGCTTATGGTGCCGAGTTGGTTTTAACTGAAGGCGCTAAGGGTATGAAGGGAGCTATCGAAAAAGCTGAAGAGTTGGTGCGTGAGAATCCTGGATCCTTTATGCCTCAGCAATTTAATAATTCGGCCAACCCCGAAATTCATAAACATTCTACCGCTTTAGAAATTTTGCGTGATACCAACGGTCATGTAGATGCTTTTGTAGCTGGAGTAGGTACCGGTGGAACACTCACTGGTGTAGGTGAAGTTCTCAAAGGCTACAATCCTGAAGCTAAGCTCTTTGCCGTAGAACCTTCCGATTCTCCTGTGCTTTCTGGTGGTAAGCCTGGCCCACACAAAATTCAGGGTATTGGCGCCGGTTTTGTGCCTGCGGTTTTAAATACTAAAATTATTGACGAGATTATTAAAGTTACTTCCGAAGATGCTGGCCGAGTGGCTCGTTTGGCCGCTTCTAAAGAAGGTTTGCTTATAGGCATTAGCTCCGGAGCTGCACTTCATGCTGCTTTAATGCTCAGCAAACGTCCGGAATTTAAAGGTAAGAGAATTGTGGCTTTATTGCCTGATTGCGGTGAGCGTTACTTAAGTAGTTGGCTCTTTAACTAAAAGGTGCCAAAGCTCTGGCTTAGGCGAGAATATACTAATTATATAGTCTAAAAAAAGAACGCTGCTGGGAAAAATTGTTGCCAAGCAGCGCTCTTTTTATGGACGCACGATTCAGAATAAATTCACTTAGAAAGCAAACTCATCTCCATTTATATAGTAGCTGAGCCACAAGTTGCTTAAGCGCTGTTGCAAATAAGTTTGTGGCAAGCTGCGATCGGAGAAAAGCTCATTAAAGCCTTCTTGAGCATATTGCTCTGCCACTTCGCTACCGCTCAAAAGCGTTACGATAGCTAAAGAAGCATCATAGACATTGCAGAACTTCAGAGTAAAAGCGTCGCCTTCAATATTCATGCTTTGTTGGAAAGGAGTAGAAGTAGAGAGCAACTCCTTAATATAACTGAATTGAGCAAACTTAGTGGACTTGTAGCAACGATCTACTAAGTTAAGCAATTCTTGATTTGATTCTATATTCCAAGCATTTTGAATTTCATCTGCCAGGTTGGCCGGAATGGCAATCGATTTCTCTGAAGCTAAAGCTAAAGAGCGTTTCAATAAGGTAGAACCGAAAACCAGAGGATCGTAGTCTGGCTGGCGAGTAACCGCTTGCCAAGCTGCTTCTAATTCAAAGTAGCTGCGTTGTAAGCTAAATAAAGCTCTAGCAGCGAAGAAAGTTTGTTGGGCTTGGTTGAATTTGCTGACAATAGCATTATTAAAGTAGAGATGCGGTTCTTTAGACTTGGTATAGCTTAAATACATGTAAGGACCGTCAAAGAAGTGGACTTTCAAGCGATCTTTGCGGAAAATACGTTTATTTAAAGCCTCAACTACATTCAGTAAATCTTGCACTTCACTATCTTGGCGAGTGCGAATATTGCCCAACTGAGCCAGGCGATCTTCGGGCACATAAGTATTGATTCGTTTAGGCATAACCAAATAATTGAGCCATTCGATTATTTGATCGAGATCAAAGTCTACCGAAGAACGGATGATCGATTGGGATAATTTATTGATTTGCTTAGGACGTGTGCAAGCGCGGTCTCGCTCGGGAATTTGCTTGGGAGCCCAGATCATCTTATAAATAAGATCGACTACGTGATCTTGGAACTTGGTCTGGGTACCGTCCAAAATAGCTTTAAAAGTAGCATTAAACTCCTGAGCTCGCTTGTCTGACAATGTGCGATTGGGTACTTCTGTATTTCGTACCAACTGATCGCCGACGGAGTGGCTGCTCTTTACACTCTCGTGAACAGGCTCTTCCTTAGTATCGCCATTATCCTCATCTTTTTCGGCTTCAGCAATTTCGTCTGCTTTGGGTGTCTCAGCTTCAGCATTTTCTGTGCTTTCGCTCCCTTTTTCAAGGGCCACTTCTTGTACTGACTCTTGATCAGCTTCCTTTTGCTCGGCGGCAGAGGAAACCTCGGAAGCTTGTTCGTCTTCTTTAATATCTGAATCTTCGTAATCGTAATTGGCAAAAATGCTTAATTCTGGCTCTTCTTCTTCTTCTTCTGTATCTTTTTGAACAATGGCTACCTCTTCTTTTATTTCTTTGGTGGAGGAAGCTTCGTCTGGCTCTTCGCCTTTTTTGTCGACTTGTTCATCTTCTTGAGCAGAAGAAGGTTGCTCAGCAGAAGTTACTTCTTCAGTGTCGGTGGTAGAAGCGTCTACTTTAGTTACTTCTTCTTCAGAAATAGCAGAGGAGGGGGTGGTTATCTCCTCTTTCTTTTCATCTTCATTTACCTCTTGGACAGTTTGCTCAGCTGGAGTACTCACAACAGGTTCTTGATTTTCTGAAGTAGTACTTGCTGAAGTGGCTATAGTTGTTTTAGCAGAGCCACTTAAAGCTGCCTCCAGTTCGGGGCTAATTTCACCCACTGAAGCACAAATGGAGCGAATGCGCTCTTGCAAATTTTTAATCATTTGCTCGCCACGGCACAAGCGCAAAGCGGGAGAAATAATGGAAATAGCTGCTTTTTGTAATTGCTCGGATGTAGCGGCAGCTAAATTGTCAGCATCAGCACCCACTAAACGACAGGCACGGTTGAATATAACCTGACCTGCGGTACCCAAAATCTCGTGTAAAGCATTTTTTAAATGGAGCAGAGGAGGAGTATCCTCTTTGTCTTCTTGCTCGTCCGGCTTGCTAATATAAGCTTCCAAAGATTCCAGAGCGGCCACGTGACGGGCGTTGGAAGCTTGAGCTTGAGCGAGGGCTTCTTGTAAAGTGGCGATAGAAGCTAAATGGCGCTCGATCTGTGCTTTAAGATCGAGACATTCTTCTTGAGATTGTTTGAGATCTGCTCTCAATTCTGCTTCCAGAGTGAGCAATTCTTCAATACGCATGTCTGACTTTTGGGCATGCTCAGTTTCGTGGCTGAGTTGTTGTGTCAGATCTGTAATAGTCTTATTTAGAGCGACGGCCTCTTGGTTGAGGCGCTCTATCTGGCTGTTACGCTCGGCTACAACACCATTTAATTCGTCAATTTGTCCTAACTGAATGGCTAGGTCAACATTTTGTTCGGAAACAGAAACGAGTTCTTGTTTGAGATGCTGAATTTCAGCACGAAGCTGTTCGTATATCTTAAAGCTTACGGCTCCGGATTCGGCAACGTTGCTTTTTTCTTGTGCAGAGGGAAGAGAGTCCATAAACACGCCTTTCATAAATAAGCTGCTGGAGGAGCAGACTTCTATGCCCATTAGAAGCGATCCCGTTTTCTGGTAAGATTTTTTTAACGTGAAAATTTAGAGAAAAATATCTACAAAATGTATTAACTGAACAAATAAAAAAAGGCGCCTACTCTTCTGAAAGAAGACAGGGGCCTTGCTTATAAAGAAAAAGTGCAAATGTTTTTTTTAGAAGGGACTCTCCCCTTGAATAGGTGAATCCGGAGGCTTGACGCCTACAATCTCAGAAACGATTACCTGGAATTGATAGACCCACTCCTCGACAGCTTCGTCAATTTCTTTTTGCAACTTCTTAAGCTCTTGAGGATCTTCGCAAGATTTTATTTGAGGACGGTAATCATCTATTTTGTGAGCCAATTTTACAAATCGATCACGAACCTCTACGTCGGGATGACGGCCGACAATATCCATGACTAATCTGTTCTGATTTTCTGTCAGTTCTTCGATGCGGCGTTTTATTTCGCCGGCTTGAACGAAATTGTAAGCCGAAGCTTGCATACGTGCGTGCTGCTCGATTTGATGGCTTATTTCAGCAAGTTTGCGCAACTGAGCAAATACGTCTTCGTTGCCATTTGCTGGATTGGTCTGACCGGTAACAGGACTGTCTGCCATAATTCTCCCACACAGAAATAATCTTACTCTCTGTTTGCTTTGGCTCGATAATCGAACAAAGTGCCAGAAAAGAAAAAACCAAGCTCCCTTCGCCAGCATTACCCGGATCAGGTTCTAAGGGTAGACAGCTTACACCGCCATCTCAGCCGGAGAATACCGACTCCCCTGCCTGGTGTATGCTCTGTTCTAGTGCTACTGACAAAATCCTTTTTTGGCTCTTGCAAAAAATCTCGCCATTTTCGTAGCAATTTCACTCCGGCTGAGAGCAGAGGTAGCCCTTTTCTTTGGCAGGAGCCTTTTTTTATGGCGGTGAACCTACTCACATTCACGAGGGCGGGAGATGGCAAGATAAATTGGCTGCGTCGTTCTTTTGTTTACACTTCAAAGGGGGAGGACTTCTAGCAAAATTAGATTAAAAGCATCCTGGGGGAGCAACTGTCGCCGTCACCAAGGGGAGTTAAAAGGAGATCAAGGGGCATTTTTTGCTTTCTGTAGGTAGGGAAGCAAGTATTGGCGACTAGGCTAGGTTATAATTGGATATTTTTGCATAGGGGTACAAATATATTGTCAGCCAACTGGCCCAACAATTTAAATAGTCAGAAACAGCAAGATGGAGGCTTTGTGTCTAAAGGCCAAGGTGAAGCCGAGTATACAGATGAGCTCTATCCAGAGCACTTTTTACCTTTAGAGGTGGCACCGGATAAGATTCATCGTCTAATCCATCCTAATGGGGCCAGTTGTGAAGCGGACAGCCTCTGCTGGGAGTGCTTTCAAGATGCTTTGGCCTATGCCGAATCAGCTCAACGCGAACCCGTATATGTCGAAGCTGCTACTAGATTGGGAATGAGCCCTCTGGAACTGGCGGCGCGTGATTTCTTTACGCCTCCAGAGATTACTCGCATAGATTTATCTGGATATAATGGTCGCAAGGGAGATTCAATTGAAATAACCGCTTTCGATACCGTTAAGGTTTGCGGAGTAGGCGTACTTATTATTGATGAACAATGCAAGCTTATAGAGTTAGGTCAAGCCGTTCACGTTCAAGGAAATACTTGGGTTTATCAAGCTGTGAAATACTCTCAGTCTCCTTCAGTGATAGTTATAGCTGATGCTCAAGACTTGCCTGGCCACTTATCAGAGAAACGCAGTCGCAAAAAATTAAAAAGGGGACGCTACCGTTAAGCAAAAAGCGGCTGTGCTTAGGTATTTTTTTGTTAAGAAAACAGAGGAGAGGTAAGATACTTTTATGGATTCTACGTACCATGTGGTTTTGGTCACCGTTTCGTCTACTTCAGAAGCAAAATCCATCGCTCATCATGTCTTGGAAGAGCGTTTGGCAGCCTGTGTAAATTTGGTGCCCAAAATATCTTCTATATATTGGTGGGAAGGCAAAATCGAAGAGTGTCGCGAGACGCTTATGATTATGAAAACCAGACAAGACAAGTTAGACGAATTGATTTCTTCTATCAAGCAACTTCATTCTTACGATATACCGGAAATAATTTCTGTGCCACTGGGCAAAAGCAGTGAAGATTACTTGCGCTGGATTGATACCTCTATGACTAAGCCCCAAACTCAGAATGGATAAACGAATGGCTGACGACAATAAAGTTTCTCTATCTGGGAGTGATAACCAAGTTCCAACCTCTTTTAGCTTATCCATTTGGATGAAAATTGCCATTATGGCTGCTCTGTCGCTTTTACTTATGTTAGCTGTCAGACTGCCTATTATACCTATCGCTCCATTTTTGACTTTCGATTTTGCCGAAGTACCCGCTTTAGTTTTGGCTTTTTCACTCGGCCCTTGGGTTGGAGCTTTGGTTGTAATTATTAAGTGTGCACTTTTCATGCTTATTAATTTCCATCCTTTAGAACTTATAGGCGTGCCGGCTAATTTAATTACAGGCTTGGTGTTAGTTTGTTCTTCTTCAAGCTTTTACAATTTGTCTAAAGGTGAAGATTTCTCTTATAAACGCCTTTGCCTAGCTATGGTGCTCGGTTCTCTGATCACCGTAGCTGTTATGTTGCCTGTCAATTTTGGCATTTATTTTTTGCTCAGAGAACTTTTTGCGGAATTCGTTCCCATGTCTATGGGCAGCTATTTAATCGGCGCAATTTTACCTTTCAATGCCTTTAAATGCTTCTTTACTTGTGCGGCTGCCGGAGCTTGTATGCGCCGTTTCAGCTCTTTATTGAGTCGCTAAATAAATAGAATATACGGCCAATCAGCCGCCAAATATGTCTCTAGGAAGCTGCCTCAGTTTTTTTATGTAGCGGTTTCATTTCACCCGGGGTAGATTTAGATTGCTAGAACGAGTATATGCTCTATTGCGTGACGTCACCTATTGGGATTTTATCGACGTCCTCTTAGTCTCAGTATTTTTCTACTACATATTGCTACTCATAAAAGGCACGCGTGCTCTGCAAATTTTGCAGGGAATCGGCGCTCTTCTGTTGCTGCAAGGTTTGGCTTATATTGCCAGATTGCAAACTTTGAGCTACATCCTGAACGGCATCTTAGTCTCCACTTTGGTGGCTTTGCCTGTTGTCTTTCAACCTGAATTACGTCGTGCTCTAACTAGACTTGGGCAGCGTGGTCTAATTTCTTCTAATGGTATAAGTGAAATCCGCCAAGAAGAATTAAAACGCATTATCGACGAGATAGCTCTGGCTGCTTACAATTTGTCCACAACTCGCTTCGGAGCTCTTATTGTGTTAGAACAAGAGACCGGCTTGCAAGAAGTAGTGGAGACTGGCCAAATTGTAGATGGTTTCATTTCTGCCAAACTTTTACAAACGATCTTTCGTCCCAAAACTCCCTTGCATGATGGAGCTGTGGTCATTCGTGACGGTCGTCTTTTGGCTGGAGCTTGCTATTTGCCTTTGACTGATTCTGTGGTAGATTCGCGCTTTGGTACGCGTCATCGGGCCGCTATCGGCATTACCGAACAAAGTGACGCTATCGTTGTTGTTGTCTCCGAGGAAACTGGCGAAATACGTATCGCTAAAGATGGTGCTTTTAGCCAACCTATGATTGAAGAAGCTCAAGTGCGTAAAGCTTTGGCTCGAGAGCTTATGAGTGAATGGAACAAAGAAAAACATAGACGTTTTACTACCTTCAATTTGTTCCGCACTATTGGTGACGCTATAGGAGGTGATGACTAAATGTGGGCCCGCTTACGCAACAACTTTGGCTTAAAAATGCTGGCTTTTCTTTTGGCTATAGTTACGGCTATGCTAGTCAAGACTTTGGCTAAGCCCATTAGTGAATTGCCTGCTCAGCGCGTTTACACTAAGCCTATCGATATTTTGGCTCCCAGCAACAATGAGTTGATAAGCTCGATAAATCCTCGTGAAGTTACTGTCACTATCAGCGGTACTAAAAACGTGATCGATCGCATCGATCCCAAGCTTATATCAGTAGTAGTCGATCTAAGCAAACGCAATAAGCCGGGCACCAGTTTAGAAGCTGTTGACGCTATGGCTCCCGGAGGAGCGGAAGTTTCTCAAGTTGAGC
>ERZ808242.340-NODE-340-length-34995-cov-4.855638_pt1 | contig 34995 bp, 28 predicted proteins | sample MGYA00521244_ERZ808242 | MGnify/ENA primary metagenome ERZ808242 (study PRJEB31516, sample SAMN03275573) | gut metagenome | biome: mammalia-associated habitat; material: feces | host: Papio cynocephalus | place: Kenya | collected 2012-07-27 ... | reverse complement strand
GGAAATCTCCCTTTGAGGTCTTTTGGGGTGTTGCACTTGCTTGACAATCTGCCCCGTCACCGTAAGGAAACTGTGGGGTATTGTTCTGGTATCTAACATCTATCTTCTGATATCCAGCGTCATGTCTTACTGCCCAAAAACTGGGAAGCTACCGCTACCAGCCTTTCATCGGCTAAGGTCAGTTCTTTTTCGCCTTTGCCCGATAAAAGAACGATTGCTCCGGTTATATCACCTGCTGAAATTACAGGTGAAACAAGCATAATGTTGTCGTTCAAAAATTCAAGCGCCTTTGTTTCGCCGTCGGGCTTATACAGCTTTCTCTGCTCCATTATGCTTTCAAGCTCAGGCGTAATTCTTTTGTTTTCAGTAAGCAGCTTCGAAATTCCGGCAACTGCAACCGCATGGTCCCTGTCGCAGATTATAAGCGGAATTTTGATTTCGTCAAACAAGGTCCTTGCAAGCTCTTCGGCTCCGTCGGAAAGCTCGCCCATAGGCGAATATTTTTTAAAAATTACCTCTCCGCTCATGTTTGTATAAATTTCTAAGGGGTCGCCCTCGCGAAGTCTCATAGTTCTGCGGATTTCCTTTGGTATGACGACCCGTCCGAGGTCGTCTATCCGTCTTACAATTCCGGTTGCTTTCATATATAATCTCCCTTTCAGGTGCAAAATAGCGCAAAATCTGTACTTTTGTATTATTTACTTGAAAAGGAAAATTATTCTTTTATGATGCTATTTCAAGAAGTTTTTTTGAAACGCGTGATTGAACTTCTAAATAATATTTTAACTCGGCGGAGTTTAAATTCTTGCTTTCCCAGTCTTTAAAATCTTTACTTACTTCGGAATATTTTGCTAAGTATTCAGTATAGTCTTTTAAAATTGATAGATCGGTCCCATCTGATTTTTTATATTTATTCATAATTTCAACATATTCGTTAAAAAAGGTTTCATAACTGTCCATTGCTTTTTTAAATTCCTCACTTATTTTATCATCGCTTTTAATCTCTGATTTGGAATCGTTGTTTACAGTATTTTTTCCTGATTCTATTAAAACATCAATGCGATTGCAACCTAAATAAGTTATATTTACTTTGAATCCATCTGCATTTTTAGCACTGTATGAAGTTTCGTTTTTAAAGTAGTCAATAGTAAATCCTTTTTCTTTGCATAAAGCAATATAAGAATTCATATCATCAAGTGAAGTATTTCCGACTGTAATTCTAAAGCTCTTGCTTGAATCTGAAGTTATTTTTGCAAACTTCGAAGTTGTTGCAGGAAGGTTTGAGCCTATTCCGTTAGTCGGCCATTCAATTTCGCTAAGTTCATCCGGAGCCTTTAAAAAAATATTAAGCTCTTTGCCATTATAAAATGATAATGACAGTTCGTAAGCTTCTTTGTTAAAAGCCTTAAATCGGTCTCCGTCCTCATCAACCTCAACTGAATAACCTTTTTTAATGCAAGCATTTTTATAATCTTTACAGAATTCTAAATCCACCTTTTTTATACTGCCTGAAAATACATTGTTCAAATTTGAACCAATGTTCAGCTTACCTTTTTCCGGAACTGGAAGAAGGTCTCCAAGAATAATTGCAGACCAATCTTTTTGAATTGATGAATTGCATGCTGTCAAATTAGCCGTTAAGATAAAAAGAGTCACAAAACATAAAAGAGCACTGATGATTTTTTTCATTTTTTTACACCTCAAAATATCATATTGTATTACTAATACATATCAAATTGTAGCATATTAAATCTTTGTTGTCAACAATAAAATGTATTACGAGGTGACATTGAATGAATGATAAAGTTTTAAAAATAAAAAAACGTGGAGAAGACGGCAACAAAATAATATCGGTTAGAATCCGTGATGACATTCTTAATGATTTAGATATAATTGCAAAAGAAAGTAATTATTCAAGAAATGAATTGATAAATATTATTCTTAAATATGGGATAGAAAACTTAGAGATTATTTAGATATAGTAAAACAATTGAAAAAATGTTTTTTCTAAAGACTTTCGATAAAAAACTGATTTTTAAGTTTTATTGAATTTGTCTTATCTGGATGCTGCTCTTTCAAGCTGTTTTTTCTGCTTTTTAGAAAGATAGTTCTTGATTATTGTTACATCGAATTTTGGAATTCTTCTGCCCTGTAATATCTTTCTAAACGGTCAAATCCATGTTTTTTGCATACCATCTGATGCAGTTACCGAGAATTTCTCGGCAACTGCATTTTTTAAATTCTGAGAAAAAACAATTCTTAGTACAAATAAGCTATATCTCCAGCCTCGCCTTTTTGTTCTGCAGTCTGAACTGATACGGCGTTACTCCCGTTTCCTTTAAAAAATTGCGGTGGAAGGTCGAGGGGTCGTCAAATCCGCATTCGAATATTATTTTTGTAAGAGGCATTTCAGATGTCATAAGCAGGGATTTTGCTTTGTTTACCCTCAGGTTTATCATATACTGGTGGGGTGTAATATTCATAGAGCTTTTGAATTTCTTTATAAGATAATCCTTGGAATATCCTAATTCCTCGGCAAGATCGTTTATATGGTATTTTTTTGATGTGCCGTTCTGCATAAGACGGCACATTTTTTCTATCAGCGGATCGGACGAGACATTTTTTGAGCCCAAGGAATTAAGCAGCTTCATAAATGAAAGGCTTTTTTGAAAAAAATTACTGTTCGGATTGGTTTCTACCTGATTAAGGTCAAAAATAAGGGGCAGAAGAGTCTCTTTTGAAAATGTACCTCTTATAGGAAGCCCCTTTTCATTATCGGTTACAGGCGCGGTGAAATGAACGAAATAATAGTATGGCAAAAGACTCGGCTTTGGTCCTGTCTGGTGTCCGCCGGACTTCTGAATATAGTATTCGTTTGGACTAAGCGAGATTTCCGTTCCGTTTTCCCCGAAAATCAGCGTTCCCTCAAGCATAAGTATAAGAACATTTTCGGTTGAAATTCGCTCTATGTGCTTTTCGCCCTTGATAAATCTGCGAAAGCAGGAAAATTCGTATTTCGGCAATACGCTTAAATCAAGGAATTCGGCATTTTCCATAATTTGTCTCCTTGTATATGAGATAAATATAGAATACCATATATTGATTTATATTTCAACTCTTAGGGAAAATATCTCTTTTTGCAATATTTTCAGTCGCTTTTTGCTATTGAGAATTGTATAAAAACAACATATAATAAAAATGGATATAAAATCTGTTGGATTTTATTTGAAAATAGTTGATTGATTTTTGTAAAATCCGACAAGAAATGTTTGTAACCGCCGATTTTTAAAATGGAATATTTTTGCAATTTTTGGAAGGGGCATTAAAAAATGAAAAGAAAATCAATGGTAAAATGGCTCAGCTTCGCGTTGACCTTGTGCTTGGCGCTTGCGTCGGTAAACCTTATCGGAATTTCGGTAAGCGCCGCAGGCTTCAGCGGAAGCGGAAAGGGTACGGCTAAAAATCCTTACCTTGTAACCACCGCCGCTCAGCTTGACGAAATGAGAAACAATCTTTCGGCAACCTATAAGCTTGCGAATAATATCGATATGTCGCAAATAGCAAGCTTTACTCCGATAGGTAAATTCAGCGCTCCTTTTACGGGCACATTCACCTGCGACACCGCGTCTGACGGAACTCCTAAATACATAATTAAAAACCTCACGGTAAACCATCACCCCGCAGGCGCAACGCTTGCCGAAAAATACAGCGGTTATAAAAAGGATAAGTCGATGGGCTGGGAAGCAGGCTTCTTCGGACAAACGAAGAATGCAACCCTTAAAAATATCGTTATTTTAAACGCCAATGTTACAAGCACCGTTGAGGGTAACTCTTCGATGAATTCGGACTGGTCTACAAACCCCGGTCAGTCCTTGGAGCAGTCGACCGGAATTCTTGTCGGAACCGCGCTTAATACAAAGATTACCGGATGCGGAAGCTCGGGTACGGTTAAATCTTCCTCAAACAATGTCGGCGGACTCGTAGGAACTCTTTCTGCCGAAAAAGGAAAAACAAGCTCACTTAAAAACAGCTATTCCTATGCGAATGTAACCTCAACGGGTATCTGGAATTCCGGCGGCTTTTGCGGAGGCAACGAAACCTATTGGGACGCTTATACAGGAAAGGTTACAATTTCAAACTGTTTTTATAACGGAACATTTTCAGGAAGCTATACAAGCGCCGGAGCCTTCAGCGGACCGATGAGCAAAAACGGCTCAACAATCAAAAACTGTTGGTCGGCAGGAAAGGTTCTTACAAGCTCTTCGGGCTGTTTCTATGCAACCGATGTTTACGGCTCGGGAATTCCTAAAAACACCGAGGTCTGCGAAAACTGCTATACCTTATCGGTTATCGAGGGCAGAAATAAAGCGCAGACAAATAAAACCGTTACCAAAAACAACTGGATAACAGACGCTGTAGGCGGTTTAGAGATAGGCTTTGCCGCAGGCTCTCAAGCGGAAATAAGCGCGGCATTCGCAAATATTTCGGGATTCACCGTTGCCGCAGGAGGTTATCCTCAGCTTAAGGATGTTCACCCGATAACAAATCCCGACAGCTATGCTCCGCTTGCTGCAAATGCGACGGATAATAAAGGGCAGACCGGAGCTGACAGCAAGGTCTCGGACGGCGATAAGACAGATACCGATACCGACGCTGACAATACCGTAACCGAAGATACGGATAAATCGGGCGGCAAGGATGAGATTTCCACCGTTATCGAAAATAAGGGTGCAAAGATAAGCACCGCCGAAAAGGTTTTATATGTTGTACTTTCGGTCATAATAGTTCTTCTCATTGCGGCTACAGTTTTTGTAATTGTAAAATGGAGCCTGCTTTTAAAGGGCGAAAAGCCGAAGAAAAATAACACGGATATTACAGACGCCGTTAAAACAGAATAGAAAGGAAGAAAAATAAATGTCAAGGCTTAAGACAAAAAGCAACAGGCTTAAATATAAAAATAATTTAGCCTATCTGTTGTTTATTCTTCCGGGGCTTGCCTCAATGATTCTGTTTCATTATATCCCCGTTTTCGGTATGGTGCTTGCCTTTAAGGAGTATAACTACCGCGACGGAATTTTCGGCAGCCCTTGGGTAGGGTTTAAAAACTTTAAAAACTTCTTCGATTCGGGCGATATGGTAAGAGTTATAAGAAATACCGTAGGCTACAATATCGCTTGGATGCTTCTTATAAATCTCGCGCTCGGTATGATAGTTGCGATTTTGCTTTACGATGTCAAATCAAAGCGCGCAAATAAGCTTTATCAGACTGCAATGCTTATTCCGAACTTCCTGTCATGGGTTGTTGTCGCTTATGTCGGATATGTAATCTTAAGCCCTACGAACGGCGTTCTTACTTTGGCGCTTAAGGGAATGGGCGTAGATGTAATAAATCTCTATTCTTCAAGAGAAGCGGCGAAATACTGGCCTTATATACTGACCTTCTTTGCAATCTGGAAGGATGTCGGAATGGCGAGCCTTTATTACTATGCCGCCCTCCTGTCTATTGACACCTCGCTTTATGAAGCCGCCGCGCTTGACGGAGCGGGAAAGTTCAAGCAGATGATTTATGTATCTCTGCCCGAGCTTATGCCTATGGCAAGCATGGTTTTGATTCTTCGAATGGGTCAGGTTCTGTCGGGCGGAATGGATATCTTCTATCAGATGACCTTGGATTCGGGTGCGCTTTACAGCACAACCGAAACCTTGGCGGTCTATCTCTACCACGGACTTGCAGGTAAGTATACCGTCGGTGTAACAAGCGCCGTCGGAATTTTCCAGTCGGCAGTCGGACTTGTCCTTTTGATAGTCACGAATACGATTATCAAAAAGGTAAATCCCGAGAATTCAGTTTATTAAGAAAGGGGAATTTTAATGAAGGACGGAAAGGTTTATCCTATAGTTTTACATATTATCTTTATTTTAATGACCCTTATTTTCTTAGTTCCGGTTCTGATGATTCTTATAATTTCATTCACCGGCGAGGCGGAATTCTCGACCTACGGCTTTTCGTTTTTCCCGAAGGTATGGTCGACAGCCGCATATAAAATGCTTTTTGAAAATATCGGGGTTATGGGCAGAGCGGTTATATTTACGATTATTACCGCAGTGCTCGGCACCGTTATAAACATCGTTGTCAACTGCGCATTTGCCTATCCGCTCACGCGTGACGATTTTATGCTGAAAAAACCCGTCAATGTTATCCTTTTGGGAACTATGTTTGTTAGCGGCGGTCTGATGCCTACATATATGGTCTACACTCAGATGTACGGCCTTAAGGATAATCCGCTTATTTATCTGCTGCCGCAGGTAGGCGCTTGGGGCGTTATTGTTTATAAAACCTTCTTTAAGGGTGTTCCGAAATCGCTTATCGAAGCCGCGGAAATTGACGGCGCAAACCAGTTTAAAACCCTTTGGAGCATTGTTCTTCCGATGTCAAAGCCGATTATAGGAATGAATTTCTTTACAGGCGTTGTCGGAGGCTGGAACAACTGGCAGACCTCTCTCATTTATATAACAAAAAAGGAATACTGGACAGTTCAGTATTTAATGCAGAAAATTTTAAATAACGCGGATGTCCTTGTTAAAGCGCTTAAGGAATCGGGTGTAAGAGATACATCTGCAATTCCGCTTGAAACAATGAAATACGCAATGTGTATCATAGCAACTATTCCGATTCTGCTTCTTTTCCCCTATATGCAGAAATACTTTGCAAAGGGTATTGCGGTAGGCTCGGTTAAAGAATAAAAAAATGAGGTGCGAATATGAAAGTTAATTTTAAAAGATTTTTGGCGGTTGCCCTTTCGGTTTGTATGACGGCTCTTCTGTTTACCGGCTGTAAAGGCAAAAACAGCAAGGTTGTCCTTAAATGGGGCTTTTCGGGAGCCTTGGGCTGTAAGGACGACGACATAGTTCATGAGGAATTCAATAAAAAGCTAAATGAGCTTATGCCGGGGGTTCAGGTTGAGTTTATCGACCAGTCCACTTCAAACTGGTCGCTCTGGATGAACGCGGGCGATCAGGTTGATATCGCATGGTCAGGCTATGAGTATGATGTTGAAAGCGAAATCACAAAGGGCGCTTATACCGAGCTTGACGACCTTATTAACGAAAAGGATACTCCGAATATCTATCAGGAAATGAAGGATTATGCCGAGGATTATTACAGCGGCACATATAAGGATAAGCTTTATATGATTCCTATTCAGCAGCCGATATTCACTCAGTCCGCCCGTCTGGATATCCCTGCCGAGCTTTATCAATATATGGATGTTGACGCGCTTCTTAACGCGGCTCACGCTTCTGCTAAGACCACCCGTGCGGTTTATGACGAGATAACAAAATTCCTCGAAAAGGTCTGGGCGGCAAACGCTTACGATACCGATACCATAGGAAACGGAATTGATGTTATCACAATGGGTAAGGTTTTAGCAACCCGCGGCTATGATTTCGTCGGCGCGCAGAGCTTTAACGGCGCAAACCTTTGCTATGACGCATTTGACGATAACGCTCAGCTTGTAAACTTTGCCGAGACCGACGCTTATAAGCTTTTCCTTGAATATGCAGGAAAATGGTATAACGCAGGCTATATTCCCGAGGATGTTCTTACATCTAACGGCGGCGGAACAAGATCAGCTGTAATTTCCGCAAACGCTTCGGGTATGTGGTACGGCACGGATAACCCCGAAACAGGCGAGGCACGCGGAGTTTCCTATATAAAGAATAACGGTGAAATAGGAACCTACGGACTTTTGCTCGATACCACCGAACAGCAGTTCAACGGGACCTCAACCTTAGGCAGCGAGGCTACATATCAGGTAATTCCCGTTACCGCAAAATACCCTAAAGAGGCTATACAGCTTTTAGACCTTCTGCGTTCTCCCGTAGGAACTCCCGGAAATGACCTTGCAAACCTTCTTTGCTACGGCTTTGAGAAAAACAGCGACTATGCAAAGAAATATAACACTTATCACTATACATTAAACGGCACCTGCGCGCAGGGCGTCGACTATACAGTTCAGCCCAGCTCCAACTGTAAATACGGCAAATGCTTCTGGACCGTTACAAACACTTATCTGCTTTATCATACGCCGGCCGTTTTGGACGGTCAGTCTGAATGGGCGCTTGATTTCGAAAAGAATGTAAGACCTACTCTTCATAAAACTCCTTATTACCGCTTCAGAGCAGATTTCTCCTCAATGCTTACCGATGTTTCGAATATTTCGAGCGTAACCAAGGAATATAACGATCAGCTTCTTTCGGGACTTAACGGCAGTAAATGGAATACTTCTTACGATCAGATGATGAAGAAAATGAAGGACGCAAAGCTTGAAGATGTCAAGAGCGAAATTCAAAAGCAGATGAAGGCTTATAAGCCGCAGTGACAGTTGCGGAAAGGAGAAAATTGTGAAAGCAAATATTTTCAAAAAAGCTGTTATTTTCACTTTGGCTTTGCTTCTCATTCTCCCGATAAGCTGTTTTGTAAGCTCTGCGGATTCAGCCGCATCCTTTAAGGTCGAAAATGTGACCGGTATCAAGGCAAACGATACCTTTGAGGTAAAGGTCGATTATACCGGCACCTCCGACCTTAAGATAAGCGGAATAGTTATGAATCTTGCGTTTGACAGCTCGAAGATAGCCTTTTCGGGTTCAAGTGAGAAAATAAATGTCAAGAATATGGACGGCTATACCGTCAACGCCAAGGACGGAAAGCTTAAGTTCCTTTGGGATTCCTTAAGCACCGTTACTTTAAAAAACGGAAATATCTTAAAATTCTCGTTTCAGGCTAAAAAGGGCTTTTCCGATACGGTTATAACGCCGAGTATAGAAACCCTTTATGTTTTCGAAAACGGCAATATTAAGGAAATCCCCGTTTCTTCCTTTAGCTCAGGCTCGCTTACGGCAGGCTCCGCCTCGCTTAAGGATGTAACCAATGTTATAAACCTTATTAACGGGATTGACGACCCCGTTGTTTTAACCCCGGCCTGCAATGAAAGAATTACAAACGCCTATAATGCCTACTGCAAGCTGAGCGGTGAAAAAAGACTGCTTGTCACGAATTACGATAAGCTTGCGGCGGCAATCAAGGAATATAACAGATTAAGCGAAAACAGCAATAATAATTCTGTTGACCAAGAGGTTGAAAAGTTTAAAACCGATTATGCCTATGCGCTTTCGCGCACAAAATCAAATGTTACGACCGAAAAAACAGCCGATGGCAAGTTTAAGGATGTCGTAGCATTAGAAGAAGCTATTGCGGCGGCGGAAAAGCTTTCGGTTCAGGCGCAGGTAAAGCTGTCTAAAGAAAAGAATACCATGAAAAGCGTTCTTTCTTACCTTAGAAATCAGGTTAAGGAAGAGCAGGAGCAGATAGAAAAGGAAGAGCTTGAAAAGAAACAGCGCCTCGCGGCTGAGGAGGCTGTAAAGGAATATCTTTCCCAGCCCTTTAAATGGACCTTTGATTTAACCGTCGATACCGTTCAGACGAGCGATGAAACGGGCGTCAGAAACGCTTATAACACCTTAGGCGATTATGAGATAAATAAATATGCCGTAGAAATGCTTAAGGATTACAGAACTCTTTTAGAGTCGCTGATAAAAAGAATAGAAGCCTTAAAGCTTATTGAAAATCCCGAGCAGGCGGCTGAAATCAAGGCGGCGGACGCATTTAAGGATAATTTCTCCTATGTTTTAGGTCTTACCCCCGAAACCGTCACTAAGGACGACGAGGTGGATATAAATATAGCAAATTATGCTTATGAAATGCTTGACGACAGCGTTAAAGCCCACCTTACGGCTGAGGGCGAGCTGTTAGCCTCTTTAATGGACGCGGTTTCCTCTCTTCCCGATGAGGAAACCTCGGAGGACGATGCGGAAGAGCCCGATACCGATAATTCGGACGGCGATACCGAAAGCCCTATAGAGCAGGTAATAAAATACATTAAAAACGCGGGGAAATATACGGTTAAATTCATTAACCGCGAAATGAGCAAAACGGTCTGGGTAATGCTCGGAGCTATAGGCTTGCTTTGTATTAACTTGGGCTGCTGCTACGGATTTTACTGCCGCGCCAAAAAGCGCAAAATCAAAAAGGAGGAAGCATAATGAAACTGAAATTTTCAAAACTTCATAAACAAATTCTCACACTTTCATTGTCAGCGGTCTTAATTGCCGCCGCGGTGCTTGTTCCTAATATCTTAAAGGTTAAAGCCGAAAAAATAGATGAGACAAATCCCGAGCTTAAGCTCATAAATATCGATGGAAATGTCGAATCTGAAAACGGCGCTGTTTCTTATACCCCTCAAGGCGATATAAAACAGTCAGGCAATAGCTATGATATCCGTTCAAATGCTTATTGCTACTGGGGAACTACCGATGATGTAACATTTGCTTATAAGGAATTCAATGTCGCCCCTAAGGACAGCGATTCTTTAACCGTTGAGGCGACAATGAACAGCTTCGAGCCTGAAATCGCAGGCTCAGCCGTTCATGAAAACACTTCCTCGGGAATTATGATAAGAAGCTCTCTTTCAAATGACGCGGCAGGCGTGTTCTTGCATGTAAGGCAAGAGGGACTTATGATAGTTTACCGCACAAAAACTGCCGGCGGCTGGAAGTTTACTTCCGCTAAAAGCGTTTCTTATCCTCTTCAGCTTAGGGTAACTGTGCAGAAAAACACCGTTGAATGCAGATATAAGGGCAATAATGATTTAACTTGGAAGCTCGCAGGCTATGCTTCTCTTGATTATACAGGCCCGCTTTATGCAGGCTTCGGAATTCATTCGGTTTCCGAGAGTACATTCGTTAAATCAAATTTCACCGACCTTAAATTCTCGGGCGAGGGCACTTATGACCCCGATAATGACGATTCTTCGGACACTTCAAGCACCTCTAAGCCGACAGAAAAGGTAGACGACGATTTAGACCTCTCTTCAAATGAAAATATCGTGCTTTATGAAACATTTTCGAATGATAAAAAGCCCGCTATTAGTAAGGACGCTTGGACCCTTACCGATAAAACATACAAATGGACGAGCGGACAGAGAACCCTCAATTATGACGACGGCACGAGAATAACCGAACATGCTCCTAAATATGCCGAAAGAAAAGTGGAAAACGGAAACAGATTTTTGTATAAGCAGTTGCTTCAGGATTCGATTGATTTTATAGGCGATGAGGCTTGGTCGGACTATAAGGTAAGCATGGACTTCCAGTATACCGAAAAGTGCGATCCGAAGGCTAAGAATGCTAATAATGTCGTAGCATTAAGCGCAAGAAGCCGAATTGTTGAGTGGTACGGCTATTCGGACTACGCCGCAACGGTTCAGAATGAGTTTATTGATAATAAGGACCAAATGACGGTTTCGCTTTATAAGCATGTAAACAGCTCGATAACAAGCGCCTCGAACTTAGGAACCAGACTCGGTGAGGCTGTCAATATAGATAATATTTTAGGAGACGGCACTTGGCATAATCTCGCAATCTCAGTTTTTGATAATATTATCACCGTTTCTTTTGACGGCAAAGAGGTTATTAAGTATACCGATAACGGACTTGCCCAGAAAAGCGACCTCACCTTCGATACCGGCGGTTGGGAAGAGATAATCGGCTTCGGTAAGGTAGGCGTTAAAACGGTTGAGACCGACGCTTATATTGATAACATCATAGTTGAAATCACACCCGATACGATAAACGGCGACTATGATAACTATGTCGGCGGAGGCTGGGACGATCCTATTCCCGATACAGTCAAGGATTGGACCGAAAATAAGAAATATTCTTATTACTTCAACGGCATAAACGGCAAAAACACTGCCGGCTCAAAGAAAAATAAGTAAGGAGGAACGGATAAATGAAAATGTCAAAATCAGTTAAAGCTAAGCTTTCGCTTCTTTTAGCGCTTGTTATGTTGTCCGTTCCTGTTTTCAGGCTCTATGCCGCAAATGATAACGATAAGGACGATACCTCGGACGATCCGTTCGGCTCCTCCGAAACAACTGCGGCCGACGCATTTTCGGATTTTGAAAACAAAGATGTTTCAATGCTTTTCGGAAACGATAATATTGATACCAAATCGACAAAAATCGAGGCCGCTTCAAATCCTAAAAAGGATAGCATAAACGGCAGCGATACCGTGGCAAAGCTGCAGAATAAAAGTACATCTGCCGCAAATAAAGCAGGGAATAACGGCGTAATCCTTCTTTCGACAAACTTTATGCCGAAAAAGTCGCTTTATACGGTAAACGCTAAGATGTATATCACCTGCGACAGCTCAAATGACAATTACCGCTATCCCACCTTTGTTTACGATTATGTTGACGAAAATAACTGGCGCGGAATTGCGATAAAATCCGTCAAAGGCGAGCTGACGGCGGTTTCTGTAGGAATGCCGACCTCTCAGTGGGGCTGGACCAGACCGAATGATGGGTATGGATACAGTCAGAACGCTTTTAAAGCCGTAAATGCGGAAAAGACCGAAAAGCTTCCCTATAATACATGGGTAAATGTTCAGGCTAAGTATTCTAAGGGTACTGTCGAAATAACTCTCGTTTCGGAGGACGGCTATATGCAGCCGTTTAACCGTTCCGCAAATCTTATTGACGGCGCTCTTACAAGAATTGGCTTCACCACTCAGAACAATGAGGTTTATGTTGACGATTTAAGAATAAGCTTTACAGGAAACGAAGCCTCTTCCGATGCGGATATTTTCTTAAAGAAGCACGCAAACATCTTTAATCTCCGCGCGTCCACCCTTTCAAATGATGATGCACAGGCTTTAAATTCGGCACTTTCCGATTTTAATGCCCTCTCTGAGGACGCAAAGAAAACCATTCCTAATAAAAAGGCTTATCTTGATGAACTTAAGGCTCAGCTTGATAAAATTTCGGGCAATGAAAAATATACTCATAAGTCCGAAATGCCTGCCGCAGATTATTGGGATAAGAATAAAACCTTCGTCTATGAGGACAGCTTCGATGATGAATCGGCGCTTTCAAGATATATAGATGTCCGCGATGTCGGCACTTGGCTCGGAGATAAGGGAACGGTCACTTCGGATAACGCCTTTAAAAGCTCCGCAATCTCCTTAAAGGAACAGGCGCTCAGAATTAAGGATGAGCTTCTTCCCGAAAAGGCGAAAATGCAGATAGTCGATTTCGATTTCTATGTCGAGGCCGACACACCGATTCCTTTCTATGCTAACGCCCCCATAGGCTATGCTTATTATTTCGATAAGGAAAATTACCTCTATTCTTATTTAGCAAACTTCCCCGAGGATGCAGGCGCTAATGAATTCAGAAGATACCGTTCTACATATTCAAACGGCGGAAGCGTTGTTCCTTACGGACCTCAGAATTCCTTAAAAGAGGTTATTAACCCCTCTGAGCCCGTTCATGTAAACTATGTTTATAATGATAAGTCGGTTTCTATGACCGTTACTCAGGGCGAAACAACGATAATCGAAACCGAATTCGGCGTTTGCGATATCAGAGGTCAGTTTGTTTTGGCAGGGTGCGACAGCAGATTTAACTGCTGGTACGATAACCTTAAAATAACATACGTTAAAGGCGATTGGGATATCGACGAGACCTCGGACGATATAAATATCTATTTCTCCGGCTCTACCTATCAGGACGCGGGCGATGCGGTCCTTATAAACGGCGAGAATTTGGGAAATATCGTAACAGATGTTGAAATCGAGCCCTATAGCGTGTCCTCGGCTGATAAAAAGTATTTCGATTATCAGGCATTCAATGAGTCGGGCGTTGTAAAGGGTACTTATTCTGCAGACCCCTCAAATATTGTTTTCGATGACTCAAAGGCAATTGCCGTAGATATTATTCAAAGAACTGAGGATTCTGTTAAATTCGTAATTCCTAAAAAGGATAAGGATAATAACGATATGCCTAAAGGGCTTTATGCCGTAAGGCTTAAGGGAATGGACGAAAATACCAACCCCGTCGAAAAGACCCTTATTCTTAATGCTCCCCATATCGACTATACCGTCGGGGACGACGGAAAGCGTATATCTCAGGGCGGATATATCGAGGTTGTCGGAAAGACCCTCGCTTTCCCGATTTCAAATGAAGAAAATAATAAGGATTACAGCAATTTAAAGGCGCTCCTTGTAAATAAGAGCGGAAGCGTTGTTAAAGAACTGCCCGTTGAAACGGTTTATTCTAACTATAATGTAAGACTTTCCGTTCCCGACGATACCCCGAAGGGCGATTATGAGCTTTGGTTCTACAGCGGCTTCGGCTGGTCCGTTCCTTATAATGTAACGGTGGACGAAAGCGTTTATAATAAGCTCCTTTCGATGAAGACCGTCAATGTTACGGATAATGTCTATACAGGTCATAATGTCAAGAGCGGTCAGGATCAAAACGCTACTCCTTATGTTCAGAGCCTGCTTGATATCTTAGGCGGTCAGGGCGGCGGCGTGCTTTATTTCCCGAAGGGAATTTACCGCTTTACTCAGCCGCTTATAATCCCCGAAAATGTTTCGGTTGTCGGCGAGAATATGAACGATACCGTTTTCCTCTGGACCTCGTTTAATTGGACATTCGGTAAGCTTCCTAAATATCTTTTGGGAATGGAATCAAATTCCGTTGTTAAAAATATTGACATTTATGCCCATAGAACAGGCGGAATTATTTCCTATTTCGGAAATGATATCGAAAATGTTTATATAGAGAATGTAAGAACCTATTCTCAGAGACTTTCGGGCTCTACCACCTCGGGTGGACATTCGGGCTCGTACTATAATCTTTCCGAGCTCCTCGTCTTAAACGCTGTTGAGGGCAGAGGCTGGACCGTCTGGACCGACGATTCCGCAAAGCTTACAAACTTCCAAATGAAAAACTGCGAATTTAAGGATTATGCGAATAGCGGAGCGTCCGCGCAAGGTATAAGACTTACCTACGGCTCGGATAAATCCTCTTATTATCAAATTTATGATTCGAAGTTTGATTCAGGATGGTCCCCGGGTCAGGGCAATAATGTTATAGTCCGTAATTTCGATTTCGGCGGCGCCTGCTTTGCGATAACAGGAAAAGGCGTTTTGTATGACTCTAACTACGTTCATGACAATACGACCAATAACCGCGAGCTTTTCGTTGCGGACTTAAGTCCCTCGGTTTCGAATTTCAGCGGAATGTATAAGGATACCTCCGATACCTCGGGCAAAACTTGGCTTATGCCCTTGGGCAACAGAACAGCCGCTAACCTTATTGGCCTTCAGCTTTATGTTGTAAACGGTCAGGGTAACGGACAGACAAGAATTGTCACAAACGCTGAAAACACCACTGTTCAGGGCGTTTATAAAATAACCTTTGATAATGCGTTTCAGGTTGAGCCGAACAGAAACAGCAAAGCCATAATGAGACACGCCAGAGAAAATATGTATTTCACCGGAAATACATATTATAACGGCTCGACTGTAGGCTACTACGGCGGCGTTGCAGGCGTGGTATTCGATTCGAACTCCTATCAGAGAGTAAACAATCAGTACTTGTGGGCTTGCTGGGGCGATGTTGATTGGTACGCTTCGTATAATAACGAAAAAACCGTTTATGACCCGTTCGGTATCGTTTCCGACGGTACAGAGGGCGAGTCCGGATATACCAAATTTAAAGTAATCGCAGGTCAGCTTAAATATGTCCGTGCAATAGTTTTCAGAAACTGCGATTTCAACGGAAGATATTTAAGCCTTGAAAATACGGCGCAGAGCGCAATATCCGATGTCGTGGTTGACGGATGCTCGTTCACAAAATCCGAATACGGAATTTATAACGATACCACCGTTTATCAGGGCGCGGGACTTGACGGCGCACTGTTCAGAAACAATACATTTAATGAGGTCGATAATCCTTATTATAGGTTAGACGATACCCTTAAATGTAAAAACTCAGTCTTTACAATGCGCGCCCTTATCGTTGACGACAGAGCCGATGAATTTGTTTTAGGCGATGTTGACCTTGACGGAAAGGTAACCTTAAAGGACTGCACACTGCTCAGACTTTATCTCGCTGAAATAACCGGTCTTTCCGATGAACAGTTAAAACGCGCGGATATGAATCAGGATAATGTTGTAGACCTTAAGGACTGCGGAGCCATCCGCGCAAAGGTTGCGCTTCTCGGCACCTCGGGTAACTCCTCAAATGAGGCAGGAAATAAGGCAGACCCCGTTACACCCGAAGCTGAGAACAATAATGCCGAAAATGAGGCTAAAGCTCAGGCAGAGGCTAAGGCAAAGGCTCAGCAGGCATTTGAAAGCGCAATTGACGAGGCGGTTTCAAAGGGTCTTACCAAAGACGAGCTTATGAAGATTTTAGAAGATAAATTAAAGTAAATTTAATAATTTCCTGTCCCCGCTATTCGGGGGGCAGGAAAACAGAGGAAATTATGGAACTACCGATTGCTATAAAAAAACATATTGAGGAAAACAGCGCTAAGCTTAAAAAGTATTCCGAAAAGCTTGCAAAGCTTTATGAAAACTGTTATGCAAGCACAATTGAGACCGCGCTCATCCCTAAGGAGGACGGCACAATATTCGTCTTAACAGGCGATATTCCGGCAATGTGGCTCAGAGACTCATCCGCGCAGGTGAATCACTATGTCGAGCTTGCTCAGGATAAAGAGGTTGCCGAAATCATAAAGGGCGTTATAAGAAGACAGCTTAAATATATTCTTATCGACCCCTATGCGAATGCCTTCAATGAAGAGCCTAACGGCAAGGGTATGACGACCGACCGCCCCAAAAACGGACCTTGGGTCTGGGAGCATAAATATGAGGTCGATTCGCTTTGCTATCCCGTAAGACTTCTTTATAGGTATTATAAAAAGACAGGCGACAGGTCTATTGTCGATAATGAGTTTGTTCCGGTTATCAAATCAATCGTGAATGTCTTTAAAACCGAGCAGGACCACTTTAAAAACAGTTCCTATAGGTTTTTCAGAGATACCGATTGGCTCACCGATACAATCCATAATAACGGAATGGGAGAGCCTGTCGTGCCTACGGGTATGACATGGTCGGGCTTCCGCCCCTCGGACGACGGCTGTAACTACGGCTACTATATCCCGTCCGAAATGTTCGCAACCGTTATTTTAGGCTATGCCGCCGAAATGCTCGGCAGTGAAAACGAGCTTACAACCGATATCCTAAAGCTTAAATCCGAAATCGAAAAGGGAATAAATGAATTCGGAATTATAGATTATAAGGATTTCGGAAAGGTTTATGCCTGCGAGGTAAACGGAATGGGAGATTTCACCTTTATGGACGACGCAAATATCCCAAGCCTTATTTCCGCTCCCTATATCGGATATTTAAAGCCTGATGATGAAATTTATCTTAATACAAGAAAGCTTCTTTTAAGTAAAGAAAATAAATTTTATTATGAGGGCAAATTCGCTAAGGGAATAGGCTCTCCCCATACAAAGGCAGGCCATATCTGGCACATGGCTCTTTCCATGCAGGGCCTTACATCTACCGATAAAAAGGAAATGAAGTATATCCTTGATACCCTCGTTTCCTGCGACGGCGGTACGGGTCACATGCATGAGGGCTTTGATTCAAATGACCCCTCGGTATTTTCAAGACCGTGGTTTACATGGTCGGACTCAATCTTCTGCGAGTTCGTAGAAAAGTGTCTTAAAGAGGGCATTGTTTAAAAAAGTTTAAAAGCTTTAGTTTTTAAGCTTTCCATATCCCTGCAGGCGGAGCAAAAAATCCGCATGGCAGAGTTCGAAACTGCCATGCAGCATATAAAGAAAACCGCTTCGCCGTTACGGATATGTTTTCATATATAAAATTTTTAAAACAAGGAGAGGTAAAAAATGAAAAAAATCAATTTCAAGGGTTTAACCGCAGCATTTTTATCATTGATGTTGATTTCGTCGATGGTAATTATTCACTCAAGCGCAACATCTGAAGATTTTAAAACAAAATATGCAGATGTTTTAAAATCGCTGAGTGCTGTATCAGGACCCGCCGCAGTTGTCGAAAAGGTAACTGCAGAAACAGCCGAAAGCTATGATAATGCAAATAAGGCTTATAAGCTTCTTTCTGCTGACGAGCAGGAAGCGCTTGGAACTTATGATACAGATATCACAAATAAGCTTGAGGCATGCGCAAGAAGAGCAAAGATATTCACAGAGGGCAGCTTCTATTTCGATTTCGATAATGATTCGGCTCTTGCACAGTATCTTTACACCGGTCAGGGCACAAACAGTTTCGTTTTCTCAACCGTTCAGCACGGCACCGCAATCCCCGAAATCGAGGAGACCTTTATCTATCATACTGCTACCGCAAAATTCTCGGCCGGTAAAAACGCTAACGGTGTCTTTGATGATATAATGAGCGGAAACGGTAAATATCCTCTAATCAGAATGGAAGCCGGCGTTTATGTCTCGGAAGACGGAAATACAGCATATTTAGGTGAAACCGGATATAGCAGTTTGAGAGTAATGACGAACTGGACTTATGATAGTGCATTGGGGCTTAGTAACTTTGTAGTAGGAGATTTTGTTGACAGCAAATATCAGCCCCGCGATTTAACAGCTAAGATTTCCTATGCAACAAAAGATAACGGCACAACATATTATCCTAATTTTGAGTTTGCATGCGGTTCTGATAAAAATACTGTTTCGCGAACTGATTTATCCGCTGAAAAAACTTCAGTTGCTTCAAATGTAAAGCTAACATTAAGCGATTACACGGGCTCTAAAAATAATTACAAACAAGTAAAAGCTTTAAGAGTTTCTTATCCCGAGGTTCTTATCGCAAAATGTGCGGAAGCAAATGAGTATGCCGAAACTCTCGATGTAACAAATATCGATATAACCATGAGCGATACAATCAACAAGTACAGTGACCTTGTTGCCGCCTGCGGAGATAACGATTATATTACATCGGAAAATAAGGCAAAGCTCTTAACAGCTAAAAAGATTTCCGATTATCTTGTTAAGAATAATATCGATAAATTTCTTACACCTGCAAGCATTGACAGCCTTTCAACCGTTATAACCGATAAGACCGCCGTTACAGACCTTTATAATGAAACTGAGAACATTATAAATAATCTCAACCTCGGCGGAATGTTCACGGAAGCTCAGCTTGCAAAAATCGAATCTATGAATAATGCAGTAAGCATAATGGGCGAGGCAGAGTCTTATGACGCAACCGACCTTGTAAATGCGGCTGTAGCAATTGCAGAGCTTAGCAATAAGCAGATTGTAAACGATATCTCATTCGAGGTTGAGCTTACTAAGACCGAAAAAGCCGTTTCGGCGCTCGGTACTTATAAAGATGCCGTAAGCAATAAAGCGGTGCTTGAAGGCATAAGAACTTCTTATGACGCTTTGGTTAAAACAGGAAAATACACCGATCCTTCAAATTATGTATTTGAAAAAACCGGCAAGAGATATACAAACAATGATGAATGGGGATGGGAGTCAACATCTGATTACGGTGTAGTAAGCTATGTTAAAAGTCCTTCCCTTAAGGGCGGAATAAATAAGATAAGCTTTACTCTTCCCGTAAGCGGATATAACAAGGCAGGAAACTTCTTTGTTTATTCTTATGACGGAATAGACTCAGCCGCCGACCTTGCAAATATAAGCGCCTTTGGATTCTTTGCAAGACAGGACAAAATATATACAGGAGACAATTTTACAGTTCTTAAGGAGTCCGCAAAGGCTTCTACAACGCTTATTCCGCAGGATAACTCTTATTATCCGGCTTCCATGTATGCTTACGGAACAGAGAAGTATATAACAAGACCTAACGCCGATGGCCGTGTTCCTGCTGATTACGACTCTCGGTTATCGGATAAAAACAACTTGGTATGGCATCGTACTAAAGAAAATGTAGGAAATGCCGTTACCAATCAGGATTTAAGCACCGACCTTAACACATATATGACTGGAAAAGGGTATAACAAATATACTCCTAACGGCAATATGAATGTTACCATGGAATATCAGGGAGATTCCAATCTCGTTAACGGTTATAACTGGTATCTTATCACTATTTCAGGCAGGTTCTATACTACAAACGATGACGCAAGTAAGTATGAGGACGGTACCGTTTACTGCCGTCTGTTCACAAAGGGCAGAATAACAACAGCCGGCGTTACACATGCCGCTTCCGCTGAGCCTGCCGATGTTCTTACAAACCTTGATATCGAAGTTAATAAGACACCTACCGCTCTTTCCGCAGGCGCGTCCGTAAGAATTGCCGATGTTAAAAACGGCGGCGGTATCCGCTTTGAATCTAAGGTTAACACCGACCTCTATAATTTTCTTAAGAATACCGAGGGCGTTACCGTAAGCCTCGGAACAATTATCGTTCCCGAGGAATACAGAGCAGGTAAGGATATCACATTTGATAACTTTAAGACTGCTTCTCAGGGCGGAAGAAACGAGGATAAGAACCTTTGCGTAGATATCCCTCAGACCAAATGGCAGGATAAGGAGAACGGAATTTACACCGCCGCTCTTATCAACCTTAAAGAGGCTAACTACACTAAGTCTTTCGCCGCAAGAGGATATATGAAGGTTACTTATGCCGACAGAAAATCCGTTTACTATTATTCCGACTTTGATGCGGACGGCAATGTCAGAAGCATTCAGGCTGTAGCCACTGCCGCTCTTAAAGATACCTCGGTAACCTACACTGAGGCTCAGAAAGCAATACTTAAAGTATTTGCAGGTCAGTCATAAAAGGAAAGGGGAAGAATAAAATGAAAAGCTATAAAAAACCTGTTTTGGCTGTTATTTTAGAAGAGCCCCGCGATAGAATATGCTCAAACATAAGCAACGGCAACGACGATTTTTCGACCGACCCGTTCTCTCTCGGAGATACCGACAAAGACGCCGGCATTTAAAAGCTATGAAAAAATCGCTTATTCTATTGTTTTTATTGGTTTTCTCTGCCGCCGCCCTCGCAGGCTGCGGCAAGAAAGCCGTAAAAAGCACCGCTTCGGATGATAAAAGCTCTTCTCAGAGTGTTATAAGCTCCGAAACAAGCAGTGCTTCAAATAAAGTTATTACGGCAAACGAAAAGACCTCGGGGGCAAGCTCACAGTCTTCAAAAAATACACCTAAAAAAGACGACGGCAAAAACACCGACACCGCCTCCGATATCTTTTCGTCAGACAGCTCATCAAAAGAGGAGCCGTCAAAGTCCGATAGCTCCTCCGGCTCTTCGTCGAATTCGCCGTCGGGCTCCGCCGTAACGGAATCTTGGACGAAATACTATTGATTTCGTTGGTTATTTAGGCTCCCACTGCCGAGGGAGGCTAAATAACCCTCAGTCAGCTATCGCTGACAGCTCCCCTCTGTATTGACATTCGTCAATAAGAAGGGTGCCAAAAGCTTCCCCTTTAGACGAAAGGGGAAGTGTCAAGGCGAAGCCCTTGACGATAGGGTTTGGTTATATCCGTGCCGATAGGCACACATTCGTCTAACATCTAATATCTGACATCTAAAATCTAATAAGGGGAAATCTATGTACAATCCTGCGGTATACCGAAAATTCACAACAAATGAAATAAAGCCTTGCGGATGGCTTAAAAGACAGCTTGAAATTCAGGCGGAAGGTCTTTCGGGCAATCTTTATAAAATATGGCCTGATATAAGGGACAGCTCTTATATCGGCGGAACAATAGACAGCTGGGAAAGAGTTCCCTACTGGCTTGACGGCTTTATTCCGCTTGCCTATCTTCTTGAAGACGAAGAGAAAATATCGGTTGCGAAAAAATATATAGACGGTATAATAGCCTCTCAAAAGGAGGACGGCTGGCTTTGTATCTGCAAGGACGAGCAAAGAAACACCTTTGATATCTGGCCCGCAATTCTCATTTTAAAGGTTTTGACCGTTTATTATGAATGCTCAAAGGACGAAAGAATAGAAGAAATAGTTTATAAGGGACTTAAAAGCGTTGATAATCATGTCAAGAATTTCGGAATTTACGGCTGGGCGAGCGCAAGATGGTATGAGTGCCTTATTCCCGTTTTTTGGCTTTATGAAAGAGTGCATGAGGACTGGCTTTTAAATCTCGGCACCTCTCTTTATGCCGCGGGAACGAATTACAAGGCGCTTTTTTCTTCGGGCTTTTATAAAAATCCTAAAAACGAATGGAATCATGAAACGCACATTGTAAATGTCGCAATGGCGATAAAATCTGAGGCGCTCCTGTCGCAGATCTCCGATTTGGGAGATAAAGAGTATCCTAAAAAAATGCTTGAATTCTTGGATAAGTATCACGGAACGGTTGTCGGGCATTTTAACGGCGACGAATGCCTTTCGGGAAGCAGTCCTATTCAGGGAGCGGAGCTTTGCAGTGTTGTTGAGGCAATGTTTTCTTATGAAACGCTTTTTAGCATAACCGGCGACAGCTACTGGTGTGACAGGCTTGAAAAGTTAGCCTATAACGCCCTGCCCGCGACTATAAGCGAGGATATGTGGACTCATCAGTATGACCAGCAGGTAAATCAGGTCGGCTGTGTAAAATTAGGCGAAAAATCAATCTTCCGCACAAACGGACCCGACGCGCACCTTTTCGGTTTAGAGCCTCATTTCGGCTGCTGTACCTCTAATTTCAATCAGGGCTGGCCGAAATTCGCCTTAAGCACATTTTATAGTAGCGATGATTCTCTCGTTTCCGCCGTGATTGCGCCGTCGAGAGTAATAACCGAATTCAAAGGCGTTAAAACCGAGGTTGAGCTAAAAACCGATTATCCGTTTAAAAATCTTCTTAAATATGAAATAACAACCGAAAAAAGCGTTAAATTCAAGCTTAAAATAAGGCTTCCGCAATGCGCCAAGGGCTTTAACATAAGTGAGAGATTTGAGCTTGAGGACGGCTTTGCGGTTATAGATAAAGAGTGGAAATCGGGCGACTGCGTTTTGGTAAAGCTTATGTTCGAAACCGAATTTATTAAGCATAACGATATGTTAGCCCTTAGCCGAGGCCCCTTCATTTATTCGCTTGAAATCGAAGAGGACTGGCAGAAAAGGGAGTACATTAAGGACGGGGTTGAGAGAAAATACCCCTACTGCGATTATGAGATTTATCCGAAATCCAAGTGGAATTACGGCTTTGCCGATTTAAAAACCGAGTTTATTGAAAAGGATTTGGGAGAAATCCCGTTTTCAAAGACGGATCCTTGCATAACAATTTCAGCCGACATGGCGGAAATTGCATGGGACTATAAGGAGGGCTATAATTTCGTCTGCTCCGAAAAGCCGATTAATAATAAGCCGCTTTCAAAGACAGTAAAGAAAAAATTTAAGCCTTACGGCTGTTCGACGCTTCGGATGACCGAAATGCCTATGACAAAAGGAGAAACAAATGAAAAATAAATATTTAAAGCCCGAAATAGAGCTTTTGAATTTAAAATCAAGCGATAGAATTTCGGATGACGGCGGTGCGGACGACGATTGGGAAAACGGCGCCACAGGCACCGCCTCTGCGGGCGGAGAATGGACAAAGTATTATTAAAGGGTGAAAATAATGGCATATAAAATTTTATTTATGGGCGATTCTATAACCGACGCCAACCGTAATTACAACGATGACAACAACGACGGCTGCGGTTATGCGACGATGATTGAGGGATATTTAAACTGTAAATATCCCTTTAAATATGAAATGTTGAACCGTGGAATAAGCGGTCACAAGCTTGCGGATATTTATTCGAGAATGCAAAAGGACATAATTCATGTAAATCCCGATTTTATGAGCATTCTTGTCGGAGTAAATGATGTTTGGCATGAAATCGACTGGCAAAACGGCACCCCTGCCGAAAGCTACGAAAAGCTTTATGACCAAATGATTTCCGAAATCAAAGAGCGCCTTCCCAAAACAAAGCTTATGATAATTCAGCCTTATGTGGTTGAGGGATTTCAGACTCTGCCTACCGAGCAGGACCCTGACAGATGGAATAAATTCAGGCGCGGGGTTGACCTTGTCGCCGCCGCGGCAAAAAGAGTGGCTCAAAAGCACGGAATTTATTTCCTGCCTCTGCAGCTTATTTTCGATGAAGCGCAGAAAAACGCACCGTCCGATTATTGGACGCTTGACGGCGTTCATCCCTCTGCGGCAGGCCATGAGCTTATCAAAAACGAATGGCTCGCGGCATTCGGCGAAATTACCGGAGAACCGATTTAAAGCAGAAAGACCCTTAAATTTGCGCTGTCAAGCGCACATCTATGAGTCCCCCTCCCTTTATGGCAAGGGAGGCAAAACACCCCTCTGTTTCGCTTACGCGAAAAGAAGGGAGCCTAAAAGGCTGAGCCGATAGGGTTTGGTTACATTCGTGCCGATAGGCACACAATACTTATCAAGGAGAAAACTAATGAAATTAAGAGCGCCGAGCATACCTATAATAACGATTGACCCGTATACCTCAATCTGGCTCCCGTCGGACAAATTAAACGACTGCGACACCGTTCACTGGACGGGTAAGGATATGCCTGTAAGAGTTTATGCGGCGGTCAAGGATAAGGAATACATTCTTTTAGGCTCCGACGGAAAAACCGAAAAGGCGGAGCAAAAAAGCATAGATATTTCGGCTATGACCACAACTGCCGAATTCAAAGCGGGGAATGCCGAAATCACACTTAAATTCACCGCTCCGATGTTTTTAAACGACTTTAAAATGCTTTCAAGACCTATAAACTATTTAAGTGTTGAAACAGATCTTGAAGATGTTATAATAAAGGTATCTGTAGGCGAAGAAATCTGTCAGGAAAAGCGCAGGCAGGCGGAAATGGTTATAGAAAAATTCTGTCTTGACTGCGGAATTGAAACGATTTCCATGAAAAGCGAGCAGCAGCCCATTTTATTAAGATTCGGCGACGATGTGAGAATTGACTGGGGCTGTTTTTATCTTTCCTGCCTGAATGCAAAATCCGATTATAAAAGGATTTTCGACCGCGGCGCCGACACGATGTATGTAAGTCTGACAAAGAAGCTTGAGGATAAAAAGGCTTTATTCACATTCGCTTATGACGATTATAAGAGTATTGATTATTTTCATTCAAAGCTTCCCTCATTCTGGAATAAGGACGGGGCAAAAATTGAGGACGAAATAATATCGGCTTACAGGAATTACGGAGAAATATTCAAAAAATCCGAGGAATTTTCAAATGAGCTTTATTCATCCGCCGTTTCAAGCGGAGGGGATAAATATGCGCAGATTTTAAGCCTTGCCTACAGACAGGTGCTTGCGGCGCATAAGCTTGTTGTCGACACAAGCGGAGATATTTTATACATATCAAAGGAATGCTTTTCAAACGGCTGTGCCGCAACCGTAGATGTAAGCTATCCGTCTGTTCCGCTGTTTTTAATTTATAATCCCGAGCTTGTAAAGGGAATGCTGAGACCTATCTTTAAATATGCAAAAAGCCCCGAATGGCCGCATGAATTCGCGCCTCACGATGTTGGAACCTATCCTATTCTTTGGGGTCAGACCTACGGCGGAACGATAAAGGATGTTCAGATGCCGATTGAAGAATGCGGAAATATGCTTATTATGACCGCCGCCGTGTGCTTAGCCCAAAAGGATTATAAGCTTGCAGAGGAAAATTTTGATTTGCTTAAAAATTGGGCGGATTATCTTGTAAAATTCGGAGCAGACCCTGAAAATCAGCTTTGCACCGATGATTTTGCGGGTCATTCGGCTCATAACTGCAATCTGTCGATTAAGGCGATAATGGCGATTGAAGCAATGTCGATAATCTGCAAGGGTCTTAATATCGAAAACAGCTATCACAAAAAGGCTAAGGATATGGCTGAGGATTTTAAGGCAAGAGCCTTAAATCCCGACGGCAGTTTAAAGCTTGCGTTCGATAAAGAAAATTCCTTTAGTATGAAATATAATCTTGTCTGGGATAAGGTTTTCGGGACAGATATTTTTGATAAAGAAACCGTTAAAAACGAATTCAATTCATATTTAAGCAAGATAAATCCTTACGGAATGCCGCTTGACTCAAGAGAAACCTATACAAAGTCCGACTGGCTTGTATGGACGGCGGTTCTGTCTAAAACCAAAGAGGATTTTGAAAGGTTTATCGAGCCTCTTTTCAATGCGTATAATTATTCAAAATCGAGAGTTCCGCTGAATGACTGGTACGATTCTGTTACTGCTTTGCAGTGCTCATTCCAGCACCGTTCGGTTCAGGGCGGACTCTTTATGAAAATTCTTTACGACAGCGGAAAATTAAAGGCTTAAAATTTTAAAAGTAAAGAGGACGCCGTTAAATGAAAGAAACCGAATTAAAAAAACTGCTTGATTCTATGACGCTTGAAGAAAAGCTTTGTCAGATGACCCAGTGCGAGCCGTTAAAGGAAAGTGAGGAAAGCTCACTCAATGTAAACCCCGAGGTAAAGGCTAAGGGGCTGACAGAGAAGCAGTATTATTCAGTCGGCAGTATGATAGTATATGTGCCTAAAGCCATGGATTTAAGGAGAGTTCAAAAAGAGCATTTAAAGCGCGACCCTCATAAAATTCCGCTTTTATTTATGTCCGATGTTCTGCACGGAAAGGAGACTGTTTTTCCTATTCCGCTTGCGATGGGCTGTTCATTCAATCCCGAGCTTTTAAAGGAATGCTATGAGGTTTCGGCAGAGGAATGCGCGGCTTCGGGCGTGCATACCGTGTTTGCGCCTGCAATTGACCTTTCTCGCGACGCACGGTGGGGCAGAAGCATGGAAAGCTTCGGAGAGGACCCCTGCCTTTCTTCGCGCATGGCAGGCGCGGCGGTAACCGGCTTTCAGGGAGAGAGCGATAATATCGACGAAAATCATGTTTCCTGCTGTGCCAAGCATTATTTGGGCTACGGCGCCGTAACAGGCGGCAGAGATTATAACTGCGCCGAGATTTCCGATAACGAGCTTTATAATTATTATCTGCCTTCCTTTAAAGCGGCGGTTGAAAGCAAGGTAGGCATGATTATGACCTCGTTTAACACCTTAAACGGCGTTCCGATGACCGTAAACGAATATGCAAACAGGCAAATTCTGCGTGAGGATTTAGGCTTTGACGGGGTCTTGATTTCCGACTACAATTCTTTGGGCGAATGCGAAAACCACGGGATTTCTTCGAATTCCAAAAAGCTTGCGGAGCTTGGAATAAAGGCGACGCTTGATATAGAAATGATGAACACGCTGATTTTAAATAACGGCGAGAAATTAGTTGAAAGCGGAGCCGTAGACGAAGAATATATTGACAGCGCGGTTTTAAGAATTTTAAGGCTTAAAAACAGATTGGGGCTTTTCGAGGACCCCTATAAGGGACTTAGCGAGGAAAAAGAAGAAAGCTTCTTTAATAATTTGAAAAACAGGGAAAAATCAAGAGAAATCGCCGAGCAGAGCGCTGTTTTGCTTAAAAACAGCGGTGCTTTACCGATTGATAAAAATGAAAAAATCGGGCTTTGCGGACCTCTGAGCGTCAGCGACGAGGTAGGCGGAGAATGGGCGTTTTCCATGCAAAGGCCGTATAATGTTTCCCTTTTTGAGGGAATAAGCAATATTATCGGAAAGGAAAATATTATTCTTTCAAAAACCGATAAAATTTACAGGATAGAGGATATCGATTCAAAGGAAAAAGAGGATATCCCGTATCCCGAGAGCGTAAATGAGCTTGAAAACTGCAAAACCTGCATAATAGCCGTCGGCGAACACATGGGAGACACAGGCGAGGCATCTTCTAAAACAAATATAAAGCTTACAAAAAACCAAGCCGAGCTTGTTAAAAAAATAAAGCAGTCGAGGAAGAAAACGGTTGTTGTCGTATTTTCGGGAAGGCCGCTTGATATTTCCGAAATCGAGCCTTACTGCGACGCTTTAATTTACGCATGGTATTTAGGCTGTGAATCTGGAAACGCTCTTGCAAGACTGATTTTCGGTCTGTCAAATCCGAGCGGAAAGCTTGCTATGAGCCTGCCGAGATGCGTCGGACAGTGCCCGATTTATTATAATTATCTTAACACCGGCAGACCCTATCATAAATTGAACCGCTTTTCCTGCGGATATACCGACTGCGTAAATTCGCCGCTATATTCCTTCGGCTTCGGATTGAGCTATTCGGAATTTAAGTATGAAAATATATCTGTAGGTGAAAATGAAATTAACCTTAAGATTAAAAATACGGGAAAGTATGACGGTTTTGAAACGGTTCAGCTTTATGTAAGCCTTAAAGACACCTCGGTTTCTCAGCCGGTTAAAGCCTTAAAGGATTTTAAGAAGATATTCTTAAAATCGGGAGAGGAAAAGGAAATAACCTTTAAAATAAATAAAGATATGTTTTCATTTTATAAAGATAAGGTCAAAACTCTTGAAAATTGCACGGCTTCGCTGTTCTTTATGGCGCAAAGCGGCGAATTTATCAAGATATCGGATTATGAGGTAAATTTATGAAAAATATGATGTTATAGTCGCAGGCGGCGGCTTTGCAGGGGTATGCGCGGCGGTAAGTGCGGCGAGACTCGGAGCAAAAACGCTTATTATCGAAAAATCGGGGAGCTTCGGCGGAGCGGCTTCAAACTCCTTGGTGCTTCCTTTTATGCGCTATTTTACCGATGTTAAAAATGAGGACGGCACCAAAAGCAAATTGTATCTCGTTCAGGGCATTTTCAGGGAAATTGTAAAAAGGGCCAAGGGAAATGAGGTAGGAGCCGACACATTTTTTAATACCGATTATATGAAATATACCCTAGACCGCATTGTTACCGAAAGCGGAGCGGATATTCTGTTTCATTCTTATATTTCTGCCGTTAATTCCGAGGGCAGGAAATTAAAATCCGTTGAGGTAAGCTCGGCTAATGGCAAGCACACATTTTGCGCCGATTGCTTTATCGACGCTACGGGAGACGCAAATCTTTCCTTCCTTGCAGGAAATTCCTTAAGGCTCGGCAGAGACTCTGATTCCTTATGCCAGCCGATGACCCTTTGCTTTCGCATAACGGGCGTTTCATTCAAGGAGTTTTTCTCCCATTATTCCGAAATTCAGGCGCTTTATAAGGAATTCAAGGATAACGGAAAGCTTAAAAATCCGAGAGAGGATATTTTGGTTTTTGATACCGCGAATGAAAATATTATCCATTTTAATTCAACGAGAATAATAAAGCTCAACCCCACCGACCCGTTCGATTTAAGCAGGGCGGAAATCGAGGGCAGAGAGCAGATGATAGAGCTTGTTGAATTTTTGAAAGACAATTTCGAATTTTTAAAGAATATCAGTATTGTATCAAGCGCGTCCGAAATCGGAATAAGAGAAAGCAGAATGATAAACGGCGAGCATATTTTAACAGGAGACGAGCTTGTCGCAACAACTAAATTTTATGATGCGGTAGCCGCGGGCGATTATGATATTGATATCCATAATCCTGAGGGCACGGGCACCTCGCACCATTATTTTGAGGCGGGAACTTATTATACAATTCCGTTAAGAAGCCTTATCGCTTCCGATTTCGATAATCTTCTTGCGGCAGGCAGATGTATTTCGTGCGACCATGAGGCGCAGGCGTCTGTAAGAATTATGCCTATCTGCGCCGCTACAGGCCATGCGGCAGGCGCCGCTGCGGCAATTGCCGCAAAGTCCCAAACCGCATTAAAGGACATTGATTATAAATCCGTTCAAAAAGCGCTTTTAAATCAGGGTGCGTTTATAGGATAAATTATTTTATCCGCTTGACAAATTTTAAAAACAGAGTATAATAAAATCAAACTTAAAAATCACGGGAGCTCGATTACTCGGGCTGAGAGGAAGCCGTTTTGCTTCGACCGATAACCTGATGCGGATAATGCCGCCGTAGGAAAAATACAGTTGTTTTTCGCCGCAGGTTACCGCCTGCGGTTTTTTATTTAAAAAAGGGGAAATAAATTATGACAAATCTTCAGCAAAAACCGATTTATAAGATATGCACCGCCGCGGTTTTGATCGCGCTTTCAACCGTGCTCAGCCTTATCAAGGTTTTCGAAATGCCTCTCGGCGGCGCGATAACCCTGCTTTCCATGGTGCCTGTATGCCTTATTTCTATTATGTACGGACCCGTGTTCGCAATTGCTCCCTGTATGATTTACGGCGCAATTCAGATGCTTTTGGGCAATCCCTTTTCTTGGGGACTCACTCCCGCAACCCTTATCGGCTGTATCGCGTTTGACTATATTATTGCTTTCGGCGTTCTTTGCACGGCAGGTCTTTTCCGCAAAAAGGGCTTTAAAGGGATAGTTTGGGGAATAATTCTTGCCTGCGCTTTGAGATTCTGCTCGCATTTCATATCGGGTGTCGTTTTCTTTGCAAAATTAGACCAGTTTAAGCTTTTCGGTAATACCTTCGTTAATCATCCCGTTCTTTATTCTGTTTGCTATAACGGCTTTTATATGCTCCCTGAAACCGTGCTTACGGCACTTTGCTCAATTCCGCTTTTTAAAACAAAGGCAATAAAGAGGTTTTTGCTCGGTGAAAAGCAGTAAAACGGTAATTTTCGGAGCGCTTGATGTAAATGCGCTCAGATTTGAAATAACCTCGGACGATACCGTTATCGCCTGCGATAAGGGCGCATTAAACTGCGAAAAATTAGGAGCTTCGCCCGATAAAATTATAGGTGATTTCGATTCTCTGGGCTTTGTTCCGAGCGGAGATAATGTCACGGTGCTTCCCGTAAGGAAGGACGAAACCGATGTAGGCTTTGCCCTTAAGACCGCTTTTTTAAACGGGAGCCGTGAAATTTATGTTTACGGCGCCGTAGGAAAAAAGCTTGACCATAGCCTTGCTAATATTTCTCTTTGCGCGTCTTATGTGAAAAAGGGCGCAAGGGTCGTGTTTTTTGGAGAGGATATGGATTTTACCTGCATATCGCCCGAAATTCCGCTTGAATTTTCCGAGGCTTTAAGCGGCGGAAGGCTTTCGGTTTTCGCACTTAGTAAGTGCGGGGGTGTGAATATAATTAACGCCGAATATCCGCTTGAAAACGCAAGCCTTGACCCGCTTTTTCCTTTGGGCGTAAGCAATGCTTTTAAAAAAGGGGAAAAAACGCGGATTTCTTTAAAATCAGGACTTGCCTTGGCGGTCTGGGACAATAAAAGCAGTTCTTTAATATAAAGTTAAACCCCGTAAATTCTAAAAAAAGAATTTACGGGGTTATTTTGTCACACTAACTTTAATGAAAGGGATAAAAGGCTGTCTGTAAGCCTGACATTTTCAATCTCGGTATTTTTATTTTTTGGTTTAAGGTCATATCCGCTGAAATTCAAAAAGCCTTTTACATTCCTTTTTTCGAGCTGATCCGCAATTTCCTGAGCCTCGCTTTGCGGAGTGCAGAGAATTGCCGCCTCGGGTCTTTGCTCTAAACAGAATTCGTCAAGCATATTGATGCTTCTTATCGGAATGTTTTTGATGATTTTTCCTACCAGCGATTCCTTTTTATCAAAAATTCCTATTATCTGAAAGCCCGAGCTTTCAAAGCTTATGTGCTGTAAAAGCGCACAGCCGAGCATTCCCGCGCCTATTAAAACGGTCTTTTTGAGCCTGTCAATCCCTAAAATATTTCCGAGCTCGGATTTTAATATGTCAACATTGTAGCCGTAGCCCTGCTGACCGAAGCCCCCGAAATGACTGAAATCCTGCCTTATCTGACTGGCTCCGAGTCCCATGAATTTTGCAAGCTGAGCCGAAGAAATCCTTTTTATGTTTTGGCTTTCAAGCCTGCATACAGCCTCATAATATTCGGGAAGCCTTCTGATAAGCGCCTTCGAAAAATCCTTGGTATTCAAAGCACACACCGTCCTTCTTTAAAAATTTTATAACAGTTTAAAAAAATTGTCAAGAAAACTCTTGACAAATCGGTTTCCCGTGTGTATAATAAAATAGTAATCATTACTGATTTAGGAGCGTCTATGAAAAATTATTCCAGACAGCGTGAAGCAATTCTCGAAATTGTCTCGGCGTCTCATTCCCACCCCACGGCGAGTGAAATTTATGAGGAAGTCAGGAAAAAAATTCCGAATATTTCTCTCGGCACGGTATACAGAAATCTTTCTCAGCTTTCTGAAAACGGGGATATTCTTATGCTGAGCGTCGGCGAGGGCTGCGAGCGGTATGACGGGAATGTTAAAGCCCATCTTCACCTTCACTGTAAGGTGTGCGGAAAAATTTTCGATATTCCGTTAGATGAGGAAAACGAGCTTTACAGGCTCGCGAAAAAAGAGGGCTTTAAATGCGAAAGCACCGTTTGTATTATGGAAGGCGTTTGTAAGGATTGCAAATAAATTAAAAATTATTTTTTTCGGAGGTAAAATATTATGAAAAAGTTTGTATGTCTTGTTTGCGGTTATGTCTATGAGGGAACCGAGCCGCCGGCTGAATGTCCTATCTGCCATGCTCCTGCTTCTAAATTTGCGGAGCAGAGCGGCGAAAAATCTTGGGCGGCTGAGCATGTTATAGGCATAGCTAAGGGCGTTGACCAGAGAATTATCGACGGTCTCCGCGAGAATTTTAACGGCGAATGCACCGAGGTCGGAATGTATCTTGCAATGGCAAGAGCCGCTCACAGAGAGGGCTATCCCGAAATCGGAATGTACTGGGAAAAGGCGGCTTTCGAAGAGGCTGAGCATGCCGCAAAATTCGCCGAAATGCTCGGCGAGGTCGTAAGCGAGAGCACAAAGGAGAATTTAAAGGTCCGCGTTGAGGCTGAAAACGGCGCAACCTTAGGTAAAACCGAGCTTGCTAAGCTCGCCAAGGAATTGGGGCTTGACGCAATTCACGATACCGTCCATGAGATGGCGCGCGATGAGGCCCGACACGGCAGAGCGTTTGAGGGCTTGCTCAAGCGTTATTTCAATAAGTAATAAAGCCGCATAAATAAAGGCTTTGCGACGGTTTTGGCGACAAGCACGGTTTTTATATCGTGCTTGTTTTTTTATATAATGGTGGGATTTTGTATTGTCTATGCAAAAAAGCGGTTGCAACAAGGCAACCGCTTTAGACTGCTGTTTAAACAGCAGTTCTGAGTTATAAATTGAAATTTTAATCAGAATTTCTCGGCATACTTGAAGGCTTCGGCCGGAATATCCTTTTCATCGCAAGAAACGGTGAAAGTGAAGTCAACATCCTCAATGGCGGAAACTCTCTTTAAGAACGCAGTAAATTCATTTAAATCTCTGCTACCTATTCTTAAGGTTGCGTCACCGAATATGTTTGTTATATCATGGTTTGAATTCTTAAGAGTAACGAGCATTGCATAATACTCACCGTAACCCGAAATTCCGAGCGCGTCAGCGTCGATAAGTCTTGCCTTGTGAGTTACAGAGAAAGTAAGCGTATCGCCCTTTTCTATGCAAACAACATTTCCTAAGCTTTTCTCTGCGGTTTCGTTAACAACATCAACTAATTTTTTTGTTTTTCCCGAACCCTTGTTCCCGATGATAAGCTTGATCATATTAACAACTCCTTTATTATAACCGCGGCTTTTGCCGCCGCGGATGTTTAACAATTATTTTTTAAGTCTTTCTTCGAGCTCTGCCTTGCGGTCCTCATATCCGGGCTTACCGAGAAGAGCAAACATATTTTTCTTGTATGCCTCAACACCCGGCTGGTTAAACGGATTAACGCCTAGCATATAGCCCGAAATTGCGCAGGCTTTCTCAAAGAAGTAAATAAGACGGCCTAAGTTTTCTTCGTCCGCTTTATCTATTGTGATAACAAAGTTCGGAACCGAACCGTCGGTATGCGCAAGAACAGTTCCCTCAAATGCTTTTTCATTGACATAGGACATCGGCTTGCCGGCAAGGAAGTTGAGTCCGTCGCCGTTGGTCTCGTCCTCGCCGATTATAATATCGTCGCCCGCGTCCTTGATAAGAACGACGGTTTCAAACATTATTCTTGAGCCTTCCTGAATAAACTGACCCATAGAATGAAGGTCGGTTGAGAAGATAACGCTTGCAGGGAAAATACCCTTGTTGTCCTTGCCCTCGCTCTCGCCGAAAAGCTGTTTGAACCATTCGTTCATCATGGTAAATCTCGGCTCGTAGCTTACAAGCAGTTCAACAGATTTTCCGCCTCTGTAAAGGCAGTTTCTCGCGGCGGCATATTTATAGCAGGGGTTTTTGTCAAGGCTTGCCTCGCTGTAATCACGGACAGCGTCCTGAGCGCCCTTCATAAGCTTATCTATATCGCAGCCTGCTGCGGCAATCGGCAAAAGACCGACGGCTGTAAGAACGGAATATCTTCCTCCGACATCGTCAGGCACCACAAAGCATTCATAACCCTTTTCGTCAGCCAACTGCTTTAATGTTCCGCGCGCCTTGTCGGTAGTGCAATAAATCCTCTCGGCGGCACCCTTTTCGCCGTACTGCTTTTCAAGCATTTCGCGGAATACTCTGAATGCGATAGCAGGCTCTGTAGTAGTACCCGATTTAGATATGATATTTACCGAAACTCTTTTATTTTTGCATAAATTAACGATTTCGCTGAGATAACTTCCGCTTATGCTGTTTCCTGCAAAGTAGATTTTAAGACCGTTTTCCTCGGAATTATAATACTGACCCTTTAAAAACTCAATAGCGGCACGGGCGCCTAAATATGAGCCGCCTATTCCGATAACAACAAGAACATCGGAATCCGAGCGGATTTTATCAGCCGCCTTTTTAATGCGTGAAAATTCTTCCTTGTCATAATCAAAGGGGAGGTTCATCCAGCCTAAAAAGTCATTTCCCTCGCCGTTTTTATTTTCAAGAAGCGCATGAGCCTTCATAACCTCTGGCTCTAAAGCTTTTATTTCGCTTTCGGATAAAAAACCGTGCGCGTATTCGTTTGTAAATTTAAGAGACATTGCGATTAACTTCTTTCTTCTTCATTATCTTTTTTCTATAAGTTTATTTTACTATATCTTTAAGCTTTTTTCAAGAGCGGAATGTCAACAAACTGTTAATTTTTTTACTAGGCAAGCGATAATAATCCGAACCCGCCTAAAATGGCGTCTTTTCGGCATAT
>ERZ808242.335-NODE-335-length-35207-cov-4.072855_pt1 | contig 35207 bp, 38 predicted proteins | sample MGYA00521244_ERZ808242 | MGnify/ENA primary metagenome ERZ808242 (study PRJEB31516, sample SAMN03275573) | gut metagenome | biome: mammalia-associated habitat; material: feces | host: Papio cynocephalus | place: Kenya | collected 2012-07-27 ... | reverse complement strand
ACAACTATTTCTCTGCAGCCGTTCCAGCCTAACAACGACACAAAGCGCAGCCGCATCGAACGGGCCTTGCAGCGTTTAAAGGACTTGTATCTATACGATGACGAAAGCATTAGCCGCAACGAATACGTTTCCGAAAAGAAAAAGCTGCTTGCACAGTTACAGGCGCTGGAATCTCCGGCAAAACCTGCAGTGCCGGAACCGTCTATTTCCGCCGCCATGCAAAACGACAATCTAAAAAAACTGCTCACTGGCTCCGCATCCATTACGTATGATATACTCATGGCAGCCGTGGGAGAAAAAATAGCGTTCGACTTCGTACACGCCATTATTACAAAAATCAACATAGAAAACAGGCGTATACATTCCATTACTTTCAAAAACGGTATAACCCATGAATTTATATACGCCACTCATTAATATGCAAAAAAAAGAGCCGTCTAGAAAAAAGGCGGCTCTTTCTGTTTTCTCTGTTTTTATCACTTTTTCTCTTACTATGCATTTCACAAAACGGCTCAACCATGCCATTTTACACGCATCCTCAATTAGTATCTTCTGCATTTCCAAGAGATACTAATTGAGGTCTTTTATTTTATATGCATCAAGTTGATTAATTATAGCTCGCTTATGTCATGCGTAGCTAAATAAATTCTAAATGATTTGTCTTTTGGTGCATCAATATCATTAATATATGCATCAGCTAAATGAGCATACATGCCGATGTCTTCGCCAATGATTTTACAGTAATCACTGTACATCATATTCATGACATAGTGCCAGTCGTTTATATTTGCTTTAACGTTATATTGATTCATGACAGACATGGTCTGTTCTTTCGTCCAATGGCCGCCATGTGTTCCATCGGCATTTTCCATTTCTGATACTGCTTTCTTGGCCAAACATTCGCAAAAATGCCCATCGTATATTTCGTTGTGCATCATTAAAAAAATCTTTTTGTATTCGTCCGGGCAATCTTTTTTTACTTTTTTTGCCAGTGATTCAATCATGTTATCTATAATTTGTTCTTTAGACGCATCTTTTGATATTTTTTTATATATGTCTAATATTATTTCCATGTATATCTCTCCTATGCAATTTTTATAGCTGTCATGGTTATATTATTTACAGTCGCTCCAACTCCGGATAACTGTACCTGCAGTGCGGCTTTATTATTAATGCAATCACATGATTTTAAAACATCAACAACTGCCGTAAAGTTTAGGTTTGCCGTGTCGCCGCTGCCAAGTGTTGCTGCTGCCTGCGCTCCTGGAACAGCAGTATTATTTTTTAATAATTGTATAGTGCCTGTTCCGGCAGTAATCCCGATTAATTCGGCTGATACATTTACATAGTATAGCCCTTTATTTTTTAGCGTAACCGTATTGCTCCCGTTGATATAACTTATGCTGCATCCCGTCGTATTGCTGGTTGCAAAATTAACTATGCCGTTGGCTGCTACAGCTTGAGATGCTGTGTTAATTGCCATGCATGATGATTTCTTATAACACGTCATTTTTACTCCTCCTATAGAAAAGGGACGGTGCATGCCGTCCCTTTTTGTGTAGACATACACTGTTATTTAGTTATTGCACCCACTGCACGCACTTACTGATTGATACGGGCTGTTTGTTACATATGCCGGAATCGGTGTCGGCCGTAATGCTCCGATTAGCGTTGCGTTCTGCGCCTGCTGCGACAAATGGAAGTTTGCCGTTTGCAAATCGCGGTCACGATCCGCCAGTTTGTCCCGTAAATTCTGCATTACATTCTGTGTAATCAGGGCGCGTGTTGCCTCGCCTTCGGCATGAATTGCGGTTGTAATTTCACACGTGTTTTTATAGTTTTCTGCCTGCACTGCTGCAATAGATTTTTGTGTCTCACAGCAGCACTGCTGCGCTTGAAACGCATTCTGCGCCAGCTGCATTTGTAAATCTTTCGTGTTGTTTTGCGTAATGAATCCATTTTGTGCCAATGCCATCTGCATCGCCTGGGACTGCTGCCAGCCATCTTTTTGTGCTTCGAAATTTTGCTGTGTAAGCTGCGTAATTCCATCTCCCAAGCGGCTGTTGAGATTAGTATATAGGAAATCATTTGTTACTTGGTTTAAACCGGTGTTATTGCCTCCCCACATACCATTGCCGCCCCACATCATCATAGCAAAAATCAAAAATACCCAAATAAAACTGCCGCTTGAACTCCACATGTCATTGTTTCTATTATTCAAATCATACGTTACCGGAATCCCTGCATTTTCCATCATTTTTCTTTTCCTCCTTTTATCTTTATTATAAATAAACTAATTAGTTTATAACCATTATTTTTTCATGCCCATTTGTGCCAGCATAGCATCAATATTGACGCCCCGTTCTTTTGCCATGTTCCTTGCAATTTGTTCCAGCTGCTGCGGTTCTTTTCTGTTTATAAGCTGTTGTAAATTAGCGAACGCCGGATTATTTCCGCACATGTTTTGCAGCATTCCCATTGGATTCTGACTACCCTGCATCATTTGCCACATTTGCATTAATTGCATTTTCGTTTCCTCCTTGTAATAATTGTTCTATTTTTTCTATTCGTTTTGCTAAATCGCTTACATTGGTCTTGCTTTGCTCTTGCTGTACCAAACGATATTCAAGGATTATTGCACGTCCCGTGTTCAAATCAAGCGCTTTTGTATATATGCAATTCTGATTTGGGCAGGGGTAGTATGTTGTGGAGCCATCAAACGGTATCTGCGCTTGTACGACATCTTGCATACTGCCTACTCTATATCCTTGTACCTGCTGCATCATTGGGTTGTAATACATGTTCAGCACCTCTCTTTGGTTATATTATATTTTAAATTTTCTTGTAAAAATAAATAATAATTAATCAGAAAATAGCTAAATTATTGTAAAAAATTAGTTGCAATTCTTTCATATATTTTTGATAATTCTGTACTAATTTGTTCTTTGCAACGCATGGTTTCAATAGCTATACGTGTATTGTCAAAGCCGTTTACATGCCGCATTATCAATATTTCGCGCTGAAACGGCGTTAATTTCAGTTCATCTACTGTGGCATTGAATCTGCTTTTCGTCAAGCCGTCTATCCATGCTTTAGCTCGTTTTCTGCTTTTCTTCATTTTACATATAACATCTCCCTAAAAAAAAGCGTCATAAACACGCTATCGCATTTATGACGCTTAAAAATTTATTTAACTATCGTTGTGATTGCAAATACGGCAGCAATAACAGCATATGTATCTCGCTGTCGCTGCAGCCTTTTATTCTCCTGTTCTTTCTGGCTGATTTGTGCTTTCAATGTCTGCACATTGTTTTGCAAGCTCGTCAAGGAGTTTTCTGCAATCTTCAATGAGGCTTGCGCTTTCTGTATTGCGTTCTGCGATTCTGTCAGTTGTTGCCGTAGCATCGCTAAGTCGCTTTTGTCCGCTTTCGAGTTCTTTTCCAGCTGTGTTAATTTCATATCCAGCTCTGTCAGCGTCCGCTTGTACGTTGTCCACTGTTCTGTTGATAGGTGTATCATTTGTTGGTTCGTAGTGTCTGCACACCATCCAGCCTGCGGCAAAGACAAGCACAACAAGCAAAATACAGACAACAAAATATATTTTATTTTTATATTTCTTAATAATCTCAGCAATCATGATACCTCCTTACTCTCCGTATTCGCTTAAATCTAATGTCGCAACATACTCATATGTCGCATATGCCCGATTTGCATATCCTTCTTGATATTCGCCGCATCCTGCTGCATTGGCGTATTCACTGTGGAACATTTCATACACGCATTCTAAACTTCTTAAATCGTACCCGCGTTCCTGGCGGCGCATGCAAAACTGCTGTACGACATAGGTCGATGTCGGGCACCAAATCCCACAATAAATCAGCGGTCTTGATTGATCTAAGTCTGACACTTCCCACAAAGCATCTACATAAGATAAACAATCACTTGTTAATTGATCAAGCTGCGCCGCTTCTCCAGCATTGCCAGATAACAGATTCTGCAAATCATATAATTCTCCGGCCCCTTGAATGTCGCTAAATGTCCGACCGCTAAATTGATACCCGCCCGGAATCATCGCTAACAACCGATCTGCCCGCGGTCCTTCCCACTGGCTAATACCGATAGATGGATAATCACCGGCCGTGCTGCATGTAATAGTGTCAAAACTTCCTTCCACACCAGTATTTACGATTCCTTTTGCAATTTCTCTTGCCAGCTGCTCACGCGTCATTTTCCCATTCCTCCTATTTTATCAGTTACGCTTTTAATTAAATTATTCTCTGTGTGCGCAGTATTCGTACTGTATTTTGTCCACGCCGCCTTACCCAGGCCAACAACAACCCCCAGTGCCGTGCCTATGGCACCAATTCCCGCCCAGCACGATGATAATTCAAAATGCATGCTAAGCAAGGCGTTGCACCAATATCCAATCAGCCAAGAAAAGAAAACTAATGCTAATTCAAGCATAAGGAACAACCCTACGATTACTACAATCTGTATCCAGTTTTTTTCTGCCCAGCGGCCAAATTTCAATAATTTATTCTTCATTTTTCTTTTCCATAATCATTTCCGCCTTCAACTTTGCATAGTCAATTCGTTGTCTTAAAACACTAGCGTACTCACTCATCACCGCTAATTGGTCTGTCATTTGATAGTATTCATTGTCATTTATCAAATCACGATGATATTCGAGAAAATCTATTAGCTTCATTCGTCTATCTTGTAGTTCTTCATATTCTATTTTCATTCTGTCAATATACGTATCACTTTTTTTATAATGTTTTTCAAATACGTCTTTTGGGCTCCAGCTCACATAGCCATCTTCATAGATCACTTTATATCCTTCATCTCCAACCTTGTGTCCGCCTGCATTTTTCCAAGCTGGGCATGGATAGGCTTTTACTACTTTTGTTCCAATATATTTGTGCATTTTAACTTCTTTTATGTCTTTTTCCATATTATTCTCTCCTCGCTTTTTTATTCTACAATATACCAATCTTCAGATAATAGGTCAGCTTGTGACGCTAACCATCCAAGTTGCACACCCGATGTACCAATAAATGCAACTGCTTTATTACCCATGGCTTCGTGATTTACGTTTACTACTTCACCACTTGGGTTGATATAGCTTACATTTTTTGCCAGTTCAATATATTGTCCCTTACCGTTCCACGTTTTTCTTGCACAACGTTTGCCCTGCTTCATTGCTTCGATAGCTTGACCAATAGTCATTCCATCGTCTTTAACCGTTTCATATGTTTTTTCGAAAATATCCGGTTTGCATGGGTACTGCTCACCATTTACGCCGGTAATAATATAATCGCCGACACTTGCTTTCATATCTCCTTCGAGAGTGTGAATAATTTTTTCCTCTTTAGTCTGATATGCTTCAATTACAACTGGTTTCTTTTTAAATTTCATAGTTATCACGACTCCTCTCTTATTCTTCTATCGTATCTATGCCATATTCATGAGCAACAGTGTTTTCAATTTTACAACCTCGATAATTTTTCCAGTCACCTATAAAGTATGCAAGATTTGCTTTGGATAATACTTCTAGTGATTTCCCCAAAAACCATACGGGAGTGCTTTCATGTGGTGCATCTTTAAAGAAGCTATCCAAAATCTCAACATCTTTGCCAAATTTCTTTTTAATAATATTAATCGCACGTTTGCGTTCATTAAGAATCTGTTCGTTTGTTTTATCACGCATAGGTTGACTAATAAATACTTTTAATTTTTCCATAGTTATCACAACTCCTAATCTTTTACTGTGTAATTTTCCCATTTCTTATATACGTCAACGTATGTTTCATTTTTATCACCATTGTGAGTGACTTCATAATACATGCCATCCGCTACATCAGTAGATACTAAGGCTTTCCAATTTTGTAAAGTCTTGCACCACCAAACAATGAATACATCGTTCATAGTAATCATCTTTTTATCTGTGACATCAACATGCGTATTAAAATAATCCATTACAATTTTACGTGCTTTTTCTTGCATTTTTGCTACCTCCTAAAAAAATCAACTACAAAAGATACAACTGCGCCAATCGCTCCTGCTATACAGTACATCGTAGATATTCTGTGATGTGCTGATTTGCTGGACTGACTTGCAATAATTGCCGTTTGATTTGTTTTGTCTAACTTTTCAGTTAATGCTTCCATGTTTTTCTGCATTAATTCTAATTTTGTTTCAATAGCTGCTAGACGCTGTACGATTTCTTCTTTATACTCTTGTTCGCTCATTTTCTTTCAATAATTGCTTTTACCTCTTCTTCGGTATAGCCAATTTTTAATAATTTGCAATTTTCATCTATTCTTTTTTCATATTGATATCGTTTGTTGTTTTGTTCGTCAATTACAACTTTATGCGAATCATCTGTAATTCCATCGTCCAAAATAACGCCTACGTTGAACCATGCGTACATTGTATCTAAAAGGTTTTGATATACTGGCTCCCATTCTTCGTCCGGAAAGTTTTTCCGGATATATTCATAATCATTTTTTGTGTTTAAAAATTTTGGAAATCCTACCATTTTTCTCTCCTATGTAAATGTATAGTAATTATGAATTTTCTTGATAGCTGTTTCAAACGGCAGCATATCTTTAAACTGGTCTAGCTGTCGTTCTAAAACAGCACTGTTTGTAAATGTAACGCGTAATTCTTCATTTAACTTGAATTGTATTTCAATGCAATTTTTACCTTGTACTGCTCGCGATTTTAATTTTCGATACGCTACGACAATGATTTTCTGATTAAAAAGTTCACTAATCGTTACTTTATCGCCCTCCAGTCCCGTCTCTTCTTTTGCAAAGTCGCTAAACTTGTTCATAGGCTTTTACCTCTTCCCATAATTCATTAAGATGATTTGCCATTGCGTAATTATGTGCATTGGCATGTTGTATCCATCCTTTTGCGCTGGCTATTTTTGATCGTGCCGTTTTCGGTGTGATTCTGCCATGTTTTAAAAGGTGCATTGTTTCACGCAGATGACGTTTTATTCTCTTTGCCGTCCGTTTACGCACAAGAATATACCGTGGGAAATGTCGGTATCCCAGGAAGTCTACCCCCTGCGATGTAGGGAAAAGCTGGCATTTACTTAGTTTAAGCTTTAGCTGCTTATCCAAGTATTCCGGCAGCCATGCCCTTATTTTCCGCAATTCATCTTTGTCATTCGAAAAAAAACAGAAGTCATCACAATAGCGGATATAGTCTTTGATGCGCAATGTTTGCTTGACATATTTGTCAACTTCATTCATATAAAGATTCCCAAACCATTGAGATAAATAGTTTCCAATTGGTACATTTGTTTCTGTATGGGTACTGTCAATAATTTCATAGAGTAGTGTCAGCAGCTCCTTGTCTTTGATTTTATGACTGATGATTCTTTTTAATACGGCATGATGTACAGACGGATAAAATTTACTAATATCGCATTTTAAACAGTACTTATTTCGCCGCACCATTTCCATGCATCGCTTGCTTCCCGCATGTTGCCCTTTTCCCTTTCGGCAGGCATAGCTATCTTTTATCATGAGCTTATCAAAAATTTGTTCCAATACATTCATGACAGCATGATGCACAATGCGATCTGGGTAGAATGGCAAAATATAAATAGTTCGTTTTTTCGGCTCATAAATCTGTTTGGTTTGATAATGTGCTGTGCGAAATGTTCCATTCTTCAATGCCGCTTGCAGTTTTAACAGCCATAGCAGCTGGTCTTTGTCGTACTCTTTTATCGCACGCTGCCAATGTTTCCCGCGTGCCGCTCTGTGATATGCTTCTTGCAAGTTATCTAAGGTGATTATCTTATTAAACAGGTGTCCATATCTTTTCATAAAATTAGATTGACTGGCTTTCGTTTTTCTACTAACCAGACTCTCCTCCCGTTGTGTATTTTGGTATATGCCAAGGCTCATGCATCCAGCCGAGGGATTTAGGCTAGACGCTTTTTATTCCCCGTATCAGACGCACCCCGCCCCGCGTTGTTGCCATTGCGGTTAGACGACAAGTTATTCAAATTGACCGAACGCGAACCGCACGACGACCTGTCGTCCCAATTACCACCAACCAGCGCACGGGCGATGCATAAGCCTTCTATAAAACCGTCATAGACGGATATATAGACTGTGAATATTTTTTCAGCCGGCGACTTGTGAACCGTCGACCCATGCGATTAGAAGTCTGCGACCCTCGGCTCAGACGCACCCCGCCCCGCGAAGCTGCCAAGGCGGCGAGACGACAAGCCATCCAAAATGACCGAACGCGAACCGCACGACGACCCGTCGACCCAAGAACCACCAACCAGCGCACGGGCTATTACGCCATATGATTTACCATAGCGATTCATTACGCCATCAATGGTGACATTTGTTGTGCTTCGTCCGTCATTTTGCCATCCGTAGCCATATAGCCAGTGATCCCCTTGATCACTCGACGTTTGGGCGGTACTTCCCTGACTTCCCTGCATGTGTTTATTCGTCGTATCCAAGTAATAGTCATTCGGGTGCCCATCAAGATTAGAGGTCCATTGCCACAAAACGCCGCAGCAGTCTTCGCAGCCGATGTTTGATATCATCCTTCGTCCGGCTGTATCGGTATGTCCTCCTGTTGTATTCGGGTCCGAGCTGCCGTTGATATTTGTCATTTCATTAGATCCTTTCGCAAAGGCTACGAAGTCATCACGAGACGGCAGGTGTTTGTTTACTTTCGCGAATTCTTCGACAAATAATTCGCCGTGAAAAAGTTTTGAGGATTCGCCATCGCAGATGACGCCGCCGTAGGCAGATACCAGGTTTGAGCCACTCCAAGATGCTAAGTAAATATCTATCCATTCGTTCCCATCCCATACCATTCCTTCCGGCGATGCAATCGGCCGATGTCGCAGATCCCAAACGCTGGCCGGTAAAATGTCTCCGGAAACGTATCCGGATAAAGCGTGTCCGGTAATTTCTCCAACATCAGCACATTCGCAGTGAAAGCCGCCGACCTTGCGAGAATTAGACGCTGTATATCCTGTCGGTACTGTCGAATTAGCCGATAAAATAATCTTAGGTACCGTCGTATCAGATTGACACGCGTAAATATAAAAGTCTTTTCCTTTTCTATTTGCTGCCGCCGCATAGGTACTATCGTCCCAAGCCGCAGCGTTAGAAATATCAATCGTGCTACTGCCATTCTGTATAAATCCTACGTTTCCTATGTTGACATATAAATTGCTTGGTACTACTAATTTAGTTTTCGCACCACCAAAGCATTGGTCGCGTAAATAACACACCGGTAACGCGGCAAACGACCGTGATATTATTTGTTTTGCAGTCACAGTTTCTATCTCTGCCGCTTTTGCAGTCACAGTTTCTATCTCTGCCGCTTTCCATTTTTTATCTTTTGTACCAATACTTCCCTCTCCGCTTTTCCGCGGAACAATATTTCTTGTACTCATGCGCTTGCCTCCTTCGGCATAATATCACCGTTTATATCTAATTCCCATGTCAATGAATACGCCGGGTCTATTCCCGGCATAATATTCCCAGATTCATCAATTTCAAAAAAATTTTCTCCATCCAACGTAATTTTTACCCAGTTCTTAGATGATGATGGATTTTCCCCCTTTACTGATTCCCCTATGCATCTATAGGAGTTCCCATCTTTATAAGCAACAACTACTGGATAGCTGTATGTTTTTGTTTCTTCCCATGCTGGAGCCGTCGCTGCAAATGCTTGGCTAGCATACGTCCCAGCTAAATTGGCTTTTTCCATTGCATTATTTGCGCTAGATGTTGCAATATTGGCTTGATTTGTGGCTTTCTCCGCTTCTGCTTTTGCCAATTCTTTTTCATTTTCCGCTCTATCTGCTTCTTGTTTTGCCTTATTTGCTTGTTGTGTTGCTAAATTCGCCTGTTGTGTTGCAATCTGTACGTCAAACGATGACAAGTTTGCTCGATATACCGTTTCTTGTAACATCATGATAATCCAGTCCATTTCTTTTTCAATCATGGAAAATGGTAATTTATCCGGCAAATCAACATTATTTTGCAGCGGCGTTTCACGCATCAACTTTATTTTCACCGGTGCCCGTATTGGATCACCTTGTTGCGGATATATATATGCGTTATTAACCGTATCGTATTTATAATTTGTTTTTATCTCTGTTTCAAATCCTTGTTCATCGATAAGATACCCAACTATATCCTGACTATTTCTATAGTTGTATGGGTACGGGAATGATTTTTGCACGCCATCGGCATCATATGTTACTGCTACTTCCAACGTTTGTATCATTTATTCTGATCCTTTCTTTTTTTCTTTATTTGCTTTTTGTTTTTTGGCTTTTTCTCTTTCTTTTGCTGTTTTGTATCGTCTGTCAAAAATAACACTGTTTGCTAAGTCGAGGACGCTTCTATCTGTATCAACCAAGCTAAACCGCATCAGTGACCAAAATCCATCTGTAAGCGTGTCGGAAAAGCCCGTATATCGGTTTAATGCTCTAGTCAAATGTCTTGCTACGTCGGTTGCATCTTGATTTTTTGAACCAGCCGATTCAATGCCCTTTTGCAATTCATCAAACATAGAAATTGCCAGTACGTTGCCGCTATCATAGTTCGGCAAATCAAATGCTTTGTTAGCCATAAATTCGACCGCATCACGCACGACAGGCAACCCTTGCGTTGTGTTTGTAATCATTTTGACACCCATCTTTTTCATTAAGGTTTCCCAGTCATCACCGGCTACGGCCGACCGGAACAGCTGTTCAAAAATCGTCGGCAGCACAATCCACCACAACATAGCGTTCCACATACCAACTTTACTTTTTCCGGCGCTGATGTTGTACCCTTCTTGGATGAGCGCATTCATTACCGTGCTGCAGTATGAATAAAAGGGTATGATTTGAGATACTAAACCCTGGGTTCGCTGTACTTGTGCTTGGTCTTTTGTCATGCCGGACCCCAGTACATTTCGCACGGCTCTATCTGCTTCAAAGGTTGCTTGATCTCGCATCACCAATTCATCTGTTTTGCCTTCTTCAATTTGCCGCTGCAGCGATTCCTGGTATTTCCATTTCCAAAGCGGCATAGACAGCATTAAGTCTGTTTCTGCTATTGCAAAGTACGCAAACCTGTTTATGCCATCTTTTATGCCCCCTATATATTGTACCTTGTTTCCTACTCCGTTTGACTTCACACTTAGGATACTTGCGTTTTTGTCAACATCGAATGTCATGTGCTGTTGAAAATCCTTGTCCAATGTGTTGATTCGTTCTGCCATAAACGGCGAGTGTTCCATCACAAACTGCCGGCTCTTTTTATAATTACCTGTAATATATACATCTTTCAGTGCTTGCCATGTATTTGCAAATCCGATTTCGCGCATCATCGGGAAGATATTCAATGCATTTAAAATCGCTGTACTGGCACGGTATGCCATGACACTATACGCCGTATTTCGTCTGAGATTTTCCAACATTCTGGATATTTTGTCTGTTTTAGCTATATCTGTTTTCCAGCAGTCCCGCGCCCATTGTTTCAGCATCTGATACGTTTCTATGCCGTAGTCCTGTACTATGACGGCCTCCATCTCTTTTCTATTCAGCAACTTATACACATCTGTAACAGCTTCTCGCATGCAAATAATGTGTATCGTTTCGTTGATTGTCTGCGGCCATACATTCAGGTTTTTCATTACTACCTGATCCTTTACTACTTTTACTCTTTTTTTAGAACTTCCCATACCGATTGCCATTGCCGCATTGCCGGAGGATTGTGATTTTACTATATCTTCTAATTCCATATCCGTTGTTCTCGTTGAGATTTTCGGATCGTAGACGATATGATAATAGCCGCCGCTTACGGTTCTACCGTTAACAGTGTACGGTGTTGCCTGCACTCTGCCAAGACCGACGCCATACAGCCGTTCCTGTACTTTGTTTCGTTCCGGCCAGTACTGTCCTACCTGTTTCCACACGGCTTCTAAAAAATCCAAATCCTTGTCTGTGAGTACTTTGGCAAATAGGTTTTCCACGTCTGTCTGTGTGTATTTTTCATATTCATGCTGTATGCCTTCGTTGAGATTTTCTAAAATACGCTGTCGTCCTTCTTTATTTCCCCAATTCAGTGCAATGGCCATTACCTGTTCTTTGGTGTAGTTGCTGATTCTGCCGAGGTTATACAACTTATCCTGCCGGATATGCCGCCATTCTTTTTTGCTGTACATATTGTAAATTTCACCAAATTCTTTATAAGCTTGCTGCAGCATACTCATTTCATTTCGTGATGCTGTATCAATTGGTTTGTAGATATATTTGATAAAAGATTTGCCCATGTCGTTCAATACGACTTCCGGCTTAGTTAACGACAGCAGCGCGTCACTCAATGTATCTTTTAAGCGCCCCTTTGCTGTTTTGTCATTCTCTTCTTGTTCCGCGCTCCACAGTTTTTGTTCTATCGTATCCACTGAATAATCTCGTTCTGCCAGCATTTCGGCGACGGCATCGATGATACTTACTTGTTTGCCGTCGTCATTCATGAGTGTTGTTGCTTCATAGTCCCGTTTTCCTACACGGTAAATTGCTTGTATGGCTTGGTGAATATCTCTCATCTGTGCCATGTTAATATTTTTTTGATAATCTTCTATGCGGTCTTTTCGCTCTACCATAGCTCGCACCCAAGGGGCTATCAAGTCATCCGGATTTAATTTTGATTTCTGCTCTGTTGCATTATCCGGCGACAAGTCACGGTACAAGTATTCCCAATTTATGCCGACGGGGTTGCCTTTATCGTCAAGCGGAATACGGCCATCCCGATTATCCAGCCCCAATATATACGCCAAGTGTTCAATAAAATAGCGTTCGTTCTGTCCCATTCGTACAGGGTTCTTTTGCCGCTTTATGCGGTTAATAATACCGGCAATCCCTGTCCGTTCTTCGCCGGTAGCAGCGTCTTCATAGTCATGTCCTAGGGCTTTTCTTAGGAAGTCTTCATTTTCTTTGGCTACACGTGACATGCAGTAGAATTTTTGTGCGTTGTTTTTTTCTATGACAGCTTCCGTAAAGTTTCCTGCTGACATTTGTATGTCCGCCCGGCGGCTTGCTGCTTTCGCTTTTACTTCATAGTGCCGCCACGTCGTCGCATCGCCGATAGTCATATCATTCATTTCTTCACGTGTCAGCCGCAATACAGATTGATAGTTGCTGCTGCCCATGTCACGTGCATCATTTAATCCTTTAATGACTTCGTTCAGCCCGGCTTTTAGTTGGGCAATCGTCCGTTCATTTTGTTCTTTTGTTTCTTTTCCTTTTTCTTTTGTTTCTGCCAGCCGTTTTTTGAGGTCTGCTATTTCTTTGCTTTTAGCCAGTATGCTGTCTTTCATAGCCCCTTTGGCGGCTTTTTCTTTATCTGCTATATCTTCTACATGCAATATGTTACGTAGTTGTGCTGCTACTTCCGCATCCGTGCCGGATACATTTCCTACTTCCCGCATGGCTTTTACGCATTCCGCAATATAGCCGTTTAGTTTTCGCCGCATCGCATGGGCTTCCAATTCGTTGATGGCTATTTGACCATTCGTAGACGCCAGCTGTTCATCTGCCATCACTCTGATTTGTTCCGGCGAATACATCAGCGAATCGTATTCTTCTCTTTTGGCTTTCATATATTCATTCGTGCGCTCTTCCAGTGTGCCGCCTGCTTCTTGCAGGGCTTTTCTAAATTCTTTTTCATTCGCAATATTCAATTTTGCCAAAATACCCGCTCTGGCTTCCGGCATGGTATTGTACAGGTTTTCATATTTATATAGTTCGTTTTCTTCACACAGTTGTTTTTGATAGGCTATTTTTTCTTCTTCCAAGCCGCGCCGTCGATCCGCTTCATCTTGTTTCTTGATGTCATCCATATATTTCTGCATCAATTTTTCTTTTGCTGTTTCTCTGATTTTTTCAGCCCATTTTTTTATCATGGTTCCTTCACTGCCGGATAAATCGCCGCTAAATCCTTTTCTGTCCCAAGCGTTTATTTCCCGCAGTTTCGCCCATGTTTCTATTTCTTCATCGGTTGCAAGCATTCTGTCCATGACGCGTTTTACATCTTCTGGCGGTTCTTTGCCCAAATTTTTGAGGTCTTGATAGATACCGACCAACCATTTTTTAAATTTTCGGAACGGCCCTTGCAATTCCCGTGCCGGTGCTTTGCCATCTGCCATATACCGTTCAAAGGCTCTTGCAAACCGTTCCTGCATCCATCGTTCTTCCGCTGCTTTGATGGCAACGGCATCGCCGCTTTTACGGGCATCTTCTATCGCTTTGGCGTATTCCGCAAATTCTTTTTCGCGATTTGTGCCAGCATAATCTTTCATTTTTTCCGGGCTGTATGCACCCCATGTATTCAAAACATCTAAGTCCTTGATTAATTGTTCCGGTGCGCCGTCCTGCATGGCCATGTTCTTCATTTCAGACAGCCACATATGCCCAGCCTCATGGATAAATGAGGACTGGTCGGCCGCATCAAAAAGATGAATCGCTCCGGTATTTGTATCATATGCCGCTTTGACATTGTTTAGCTGCTGATTGTACTTATCTATGATAGAAATTGCTTTGTCATCAAAAACGACATAGCAACGGCCATCTCTTTCTCCTTCATACGTTATGCCTCTGATACCGTATTCATTTAACAATTTTGACGCCGCTTCATCATATCCTGGCGTAGACATTGCTAACTCATTATAAAATTCTTCACCAGTTAATTCTTTTACTTTGTATATATCTCCCGTAAGATGGGGCTTTTCGGGGTCTTCATAGCTTAACTTTTCTTCCTGTGCTTTCAAGAGCAACTCTTCATCGACGTATTCCAATGCTTTGTTATACGCATTTTCCACTTCTTCCTCAGAAATGCCGCGGGCTTCCAATTCGCTTTCGTCTTCGCTTATATAACGCAGTGCTTTTTCTACTGCATCTTTCCCTTCGTATCCGCCTTTATTCTCTGCTTCCCGCAATGCTGCGTTGACATTCCTGCCAAACAACATATCCATAATCGCATCTTGTACTTTTTGCGGTTGTTCCCCTATTGTTTTTTGTTCATCAAGCAGTACATCGTTTTCAGGAATTTCTACTTCATACAGCCGGTCGGTTTTATTCAGTTTTATATTTTTCTCTTTTAAAATTCCAATTGCTTTTCTAGCCTCATCTGCATAAACTCCTCTGATTCTATTTCTTTTCAATGCGTCTTTTAAATCAGCAATCGCTTTTTCTCTGCTTCCCGTTTCGTACATTGAATCCAATACGTACCCCATGGCACTGCCGTATTTGATTACGTTTCCATTTTCTACCCAATCTTCTTCTTCATTAAGCCGATATATAGTCTGGTTTACTTCTATCGAGGTGTTTTTATCTCCTAAAACCTCTTTATAGGCTTCTGATACGTTTCGATCTTTAGCAAAATACAGTCCCCAGCCATGTGCTTGATGCCCTTCACCTTTTCCCATGGCACCTAAATCGAATATGTCAAAACTATATGGACTGCCATGCCATGCGCGCTGCTCGTATGTTGTATCTTTCGGCGTGATGTGTATAATGCCGCCTGTTTTAATATCACCAAAGTAAATGCCGTAGTTCGGGGTGCCATCTGGATTAACATATGGATGTCCTTGCCAATCATTGACTTGTTTCAGCAACTCGCGTATACTTATATTAAAAAGATCAATATTTAGTAATGGCTGGTTAGACCCTTCCTCTTTTGAGGAAGAATTTCCAGAGGTACTGCTAAATATTGGTTCTTTTTTATTAGACACATCATACGCTTTTAAAGAAGTGTATTCTCCGCTCTCTACAAGGAAACGGTTTTTTAAATCTTTAACCGTTATTTTGACAAGGTAAACATCTTTATTCATCTTGACCAGAGAAAAAACCAGTGATATTTTCCTTGCTTTACTATGTCGATCTATATGATCTTCTACCCATATCCCCTTTTTTAAAATATCTGGTATTGCTTCAATCATTTCATAATGGGTGGTATTACTTCTATTTTCTTCACTGCCTTCTGAACTAGTTTTATTTGACTTGAAATGGTCAATCGAATCTTTATTAACAATAACCTTATTTCCCGTTGCTTCATTAACATACGGGATATATTCCCCTTTTTCATTTATCTTGGAAACAATATCGTTTTCTATGGTGCCGGGCAGTTGCTTTCGTAACTTCTTCCAATCCATTCCTGCATATTTTTCTTGAATGGTAATCACCGGTGCAGGCTTATCTAGTTGAATATCCATGTTCGTAATTGGCTGGCCATACGTGCCAGCTTTTTTATCGCCTACTATAATCGGGTGTTGTTCCATAAATTTTTGCGGTGTATAGGCTGTGTCGCCGTATTCATGCATGATATTCGTCCAACGTTCTGCCATACGGGCATAGATAAATGCGTTTTCTTTGGCTGCCTGGCTTGCTTTTTCACTGGCATTAGACAGTATATGCAATGCCTGCGTATACACGTTGGCGCCGTCCTTGGTGAATGTATTTCTAATGGCATAGTCGCTTTGTGCAAGAGCTGTAAATTTTTCTTCCATGCCTTTTAATGTTTCATATCTTGCTTTCTTTTCTGCCACGTTATTCTCCCATTCCTGCAGCAGTTCCGGAGATGACGCGGCAATTTCTTTGCGTTCATTTTTATAGGCTACATCCAGTAGTTGCTCTTTTGTTGCTTTGCCGCCGTATTCTTTATACATATCGCTGTACCATGGTTCATTATTGCTCATGCGATAGCCGCGGCCCGTCTGTGTGTTGTTGTATCCGTTTGCATCGGCTGTAATGATAGATACGCCCTGTGGTTTGTACGTGCTGTAATATTTATAATTTACAGCGTTTTCATATTCGCTGCGTGCTTCTTTTACCGCATCCTTATAGCTTTTTTCTATATCATATGGATTTCTGTACACCACATCGCGTGCTGCCGCCTGCGTCGGTTCGTCCGCATCCTTGAAATGCTCCTGCACGATTTCTTCTGCCAGCTTATCCGATTTATCGCTAGCCAGTTGTGAGAGTTCCTGCCGCATTGCTTCAATGCGTTTTGCCCGTTCGCGCAATGCTGCCATATGAACGCCGCCTTTATTCATGGTTGTAGCATCCATCAGCGTTTTAGTATCTGTCGTTTCATCTGCCAGCTGTGCAAATACGCCGGTGTTGATTTCTAAGTCTGTGCCGTTTGATACAGCGTTATCTACTTGTTCACCGCTTACAATACCTTTATTGACCATATCATTCAGTACATTTACACCTTCTTCTGTCCGTGCCAACTCTTGAGCGTCTACATACATTGTATCCATACCGACTTGTTTTGCTTGTGCATCTATGACTTTTTGATATACATCCGGAGCTTCTTTTGCCAAGTTGTTTTCTTTTTTCTGTGCTATCAGCTGGTCAATCGCCTGTTTCTCGACGCTGCGTTTATATTCTTCTTTCCATTCATTCAGTTTGATACTGGCTATGTCATTCATAGCTTTATAGTTTCCAGCCGTGTGCACTGCGGCACCCATGCCGCCCATGCCGAGGGCTGCCGGTACGGCTTGTACCATGGAATCTATAGCATCATTTAGCACATCACCTACGGTGTTCCACTTTCCCTGCCCATGGATACCGTATTCAATGTTTTCTGCCATACTACCCACCATAGATTGTGCGCCTTCTTCTGCAAGTTCAGACGCTACGCCGCGGGCATACTGCATAGCACCTTGTGCCAAAGCAATACGAGCAATCGCTCCTTTTCCGGCTTCGGCAATATCTCGTTGTGCTGCACCATTTGTTAATATCGCTTTGGCTGCATCTTTTCCCCAGGCCGCTTTGATTGGTTTATATCCCAATTCCAGCAAGCCCAGTTCTATAGCCCCGTTAATGGTTCCCGTTCCTATCGAATCCAGTAGCATGTTGTTTCGGCTGTACATCGGTTTGCCGTTTTTGTCTTTGGCGTTTGCCATCTGCCAGTATCTATCTGCCATGGATTGGTTTTGTATTTCTTTAAACATGCCCGTGCGGAATCCCCAAAGCGCACCGGTTATGCCCGCACTTGCCAATATACCTGCCGCGCCTAAGCCCAATGTTTCCGGTCCTGCTGCCGCTGCTGCAGGGGCTGCCGCTGCCATTGCCATTGCCATACCTTTCGGCACATACTGTAAGGCTCTCAGCCCTTGCGTACCATAGATAGTTAGCTGCTGGATTGTGTCATATACTCCTTTGCCCAGTGGTGTAGTAGGCTCATCTTGTTCGTGATATTCTTTGAGCCGCTGTGTAATTTCGTCTACTTCCGGGCGTGCCGCTTCTACATCGCCGGTCTTGACGGCTTTCATCTGTGCGTCGTACAGTTTCACCATGTCGGATCCGCTGTTATAGGCATCTAAAAATAATTCTTTTGTGCCAAAAACAGCATCGTGTATGCTGTCAAAAATATTGCGTGTGCCGTGTACGTCTTGATAGTTCTGCAAGGCTTGTGCAGCTCCGACAGGGTCTGAAAGCCGTATATCTTTGAGTTCCGGGTAGTTTGCATCCAACATGCCGGATGAATAATTTTCATCCACTGGCATAAAGCCTAATTTTTGTTTTCTGTCATATTCTAGCCGTGCCCGTTCCATTTCATCCGGATTATCTACTAAATACTGTGCCGTTACACCGATGGCCGGGGCATATCGTCGTGCGTCACTCAGTACGTGCGCTTGGTCATTTGTTAAATTCCGGTATACATCCCATAGTTTTTCCTGCGCGCCGTATACCAGTTTTTCACCTATGCCTAAATCATCCCATCCCCGCGTTGTTTCCGGCATACTCAGCGAATTGCCGTATATTTTCGGCAGCGTTAATAAGTCCGGCATTTTACGCCGGACCGGCTGACCGGAAGCCATAATAGCGTCCAGCTTGGCATAGTTTTCTTCCTTCTCCTGCTGCAGGTCTTCTGCTATTTGCTCTTTTTCTTCTTCTGTCGGCGTGATGTTAATTGGATTGGAAAATGTTTCGCCGTTTTTATTAATAGCGTCTGCAATATTGCCTGCCGTAAATTCATATTCTGCCATGTCTTTTCCTCCTTATTAAAACCAAGATGTTAGAGTATTTTTTAAATCTTCAAATCTGTTTTCAATGACTTCTCCAATCGTGTTGGATTCTGCTATCTCTTCATTTTCTTCTTCACTCGATTGATAATTATTAATGTTGTCTGAATTAGTATCGTACACGGCTCGATACGCTCCCATGTCGGAAGTATTCGCAGTATCTTTATCCGTATCATTTTCTGTGCCATTTGCTTGTGCTTCTTCCGCTTGTTCTACCACATCAGCCAATGTAGTCTGCCCAGTTAATATATCTTGTAAATGATCCGTATAAATGTAATACGTATTATGGTTCCAATCTTTGACGATATTATACCCGTCATTCAGCGGTGTAACGCTTAAGATACCCGCTGCTCTCATTTGTGCTTGCGAATACCCTGCCGCATCTTTGGTTACTGCATTTACACCAAATTGTATTAGCTGATTAAGTGACGGTTCTTCACCGCCATGCTGCGTTCTATACTGCACTGCAGCCGCTCTAATCAATTGTTGAATAACCGGCATATTTCCTTTAAATTCCCATTTTCCAATGCCGCTTGCATCTTGTATTTGTTCCGCTGTCACTTCATACATGGGCTTATATTCACCGGTTCCCGTTTGATATTGATTTGCTGCTTTGGCTAATTCATTCACTTGAGACGGTGTAAGAACAATACCGTTATTAGTACAATAATTTTGTATGTCTGATAACGTTTCTATGCCGTTTTGTCCAAATAAAGACTTGAGTACCAGCATATCGGCTTTACCTGCGCCAGCGTAACCGCCACCACTTCTGCCGCCTCTGCCGCTTCCACCGCCGTACATGCCGCCCGAAGCTCTCACAGATACGTATGTACTAATACTACTTTTCAGTGTGTTGTATACGTCCGGATTATTTGCGCCGTATTTATCAGCTATGGCCTGATAACTGGTAATGTCCAAGTTTCCACTGTCGTGCAGTTGCTGCATTTCCAGCAGTCCCTGTCGTACTAACCCATCATTTGCCATTTTAGTAGCTCTGGCTTCCTGGGCATCGAATTGTGCTGATAATGACAGGGCTTTTTGTATTTCTGATTCATCGTACAGTTGTGTTGTTTCTTCCCGCATCACCCCACCTGTATCACTTGCGCCAGTTTTTAATATTTTGGCTGGCGTCATGCCGGGTATGTTAATATCTGTACCATGCACTTTGCCGCCTGCGCCGCCATTTGCCGAACTGGAATTGCCGTAGAATCCCCCATGGCCGTCATACACTACGGTATGTCCATACTCACCTTCATCTGTTGTATAGATGACTAGGTCGCCTATTGCTAATTGATTGGGGTCGTAGTCTATTTCTTTTATGCCGTTTGCTTTCGCATCGTTTGCCATTGCTTCTACATTAAATAGTCCTTTCCGGTACGCATCTGCCGCCCACGGATTAGCCCACGAAAGTGCCGACAGGGCTTCTTCCGCGCATCCATTTGACCCATTTTGCGGAATATCTGCCGCATTCTGAAACCCCTGTATGAGATTGTTCTCAAAGCTGGCAGCACCGCTGCCGCCGGAAAAATCCATACTTTCCAATCCTGCATAGTTGGTCTGTACTTGTGCTAAATACTGATCCGCCATAGGGCCAGCGCCGTTATACGCCCGCACGCCTGCCCATTCATCACCGCCGTTTTCTTCTGTTTTTTTCTTTAAAATAAATGCTGCTGCGCGAATGTTCTGCCGGCCGTCTGTTTGCCAGTTCGGGAATTTTTCATCTAAACCGTACGCCTGGGCGGTTTCGTCTGTGATTTGTCCAAAGCCGCCTCCTGCTGCCATATTCATGCCGTCTATGGTGTCTCCGCCAGTTTCCCGCATGCCAACAGATAAAAGTTTTCTTGGATCCACGCCAAACTCATGTGCCGCATCAATAAACTGGTCCACGGTGCTGTTGCCGGAATTACTGCCGCCAACCATAATGGTTTTCGTGCTATGTTCTCTAATCCATTTTTCTTGTCCTTTAGGGTCATTGGGAAATTTTTCTCTCGCTTCTTTTGCCAGTTGTAATAGTCCGTTGTCATGCTTTCGTTTCTGCAGCATGCCGCGCATCGTCGTTAACTTAGCATCATTGATAAACGGCGATATTTTTTCCAAGATATTGAGTGCTTTATCATAATCGCCCGCGTTGCCGCTGGTTACGAGATTATTCAATACGTTGTTTGCCATCTCTGTATTGCGCTCTTTTACCATAGCATCCAATTTATCTTTACCATAAATATTGCCATACAGTGCATATGCCGTTGCTGTTATCCTGTTAAATCCTGTAAACAACCCCTCTGCATTATTCGTTTGTACCAAGTTATCCGTTTCATTATCTACAAATGTATTCCACGTCAATTCCCGGTGTTCCATATCCTTTGCGTACTGATATTTCATCATCTGCCCGGTATTACGGGTATTGACTTCATTTGCCATATTTAAAAACGTATCCTGCGCTTTTTTATAGTTTGGCAGCCCTGCCAGCACTTCGTTTCGTAGTTTAGACTCGCCCTCTTGGTATTTCTGTACCACATCCAATGCATTCAGGTCCTGCTGATTGAGCAATCCTGTTTTCGGGTTGTTCAGTAAATCATTCATACCGGCTTCATATTTATTTTTGGCGTCAATGACGCTCAAATTAATCTGGTCATCTACATAGCCCTGCAGCTGTTTCTGTGCTTCTCCCAGTCCTGCCGTGATAGCCTGACTGCCGCTTGTGTTTTCGCCGTATGCGGTCGGATTGCTCGACGTCTGCACCTGTCCTTGTATTGTATTCGGTTCTACGGCTCTGTTATATGCTTTTATCGTAATCGCCATAGTTTTTCCTCCTTACATCCATTTTTCTAAATTAACCGGACGAATTGGCCCATCATACTTTAAACTCGCCGCATCCAAGTTAACCGGGCGTATTGCCGTAGACTGCCAACTGAATTTCCTACTCCACGGGTATTTAAGAGTATAGTTTTTTCCCGCTTTACTGCCAAACAGCCCACTGTTTAATGTGGTTTTGATACCGTTGGGGCTGCTGCCAAATGTATATGCCTGATATGCCGCTGGACTTGCACTAGTCGCTCGGGGTTCCAGCTTCATCGTATTTTCTCCTGCCGTTGCTTTAGACGCACTGCCATAGGCTCGTTTTATTCCATATATGCCTGCTGCCGTCGTAAGCAGTGTTCCCCACAATGCCTCTTGTTTTTGTGCGCTTAGATTTGCCGCGCTGGATCGATACGCGTTCGCCTGATTAATATAGTTTTTTCTGCTTAATTCCTGACTCCATATATCATTTCGCTGATTCTGCAGCAGTGTGGTGCTGTCATCATTCCACGTTTGATAGCTTGAGGCTAGCGAATCCAGCGGCGAGCCAGACAGCATTACCCCGTTGGCTCCGGCTTGGGCCGTTGCCTGCCCTGCTGCTAGTTTCATGCGTGCATTAAGCTGTGCTTGTTTACTAGCATACTGTTCTGCTGTTTGTTCTTCTTTCTTCTCTTGTATTCTTGCGTTTTGCTCTGCTGTCTGTGCCTGCTGATTCGCCATGGCAATATTTGCGTTATACTGCTGTTTAGTTTGGTTATATTGGTTTAACCCTTGTACTGCTTGTACTCCTATCATCCATGCCGGACTGCACATATTAATTCACCTCGATTTTAAATAATTGCCAGTTTTGGCCATTGTATATAAACGGATCGGAAAAGGTCGCACCCATCCGCTTCAGCCAGCGTTTGGATACGTCGTTGCGCTCTAATATCATGTTCCATAGTTGGCCGTACTGGTGTTTCCAGTTTGCCAGCAGCGCATTGCTGACGCGCACCCATTCTCGTTTGTATTTATCATACGTATCGTACCGGCACACCGCCCATATCATATGCCCATAGCCGGTGTAGGTTTTTCTGGATATGCCGCCAATGAACAGCGGTTTATCGCCTAAATAAGCTATATAATTGCAAAATTCATCATTAAATAAATCTTTTTCCACGTCGGTTTCTGTGAGTGACAGCTCCATATTATCTGTTTGCCGTAAATTATTTAGCAGCCATCGTACGTCCTGCCATTCATTTTTTGTGATTTTTTTAACCTGTATAGCTCTTGACCATGCCGCCATCCATGGATACCTCCTTGATAATTGCGTTTAATCGGAACGGATACGGTTCATCACTCATAATACATAAATGATTTCGTGTATTTGCGCCGACATCATACAGCGGCACACTTTGCACAATATCCCCGGTAAATAGTTTATATTCATCGTCATATTTTAATTCGTCCATCTTTTTAAAATTCAGCCCCAGGCGGCCGCCGTACGTATTTTCCACGCGTAACGTTACGGCATTGATTTTGTTTACCCGTGCCTGCAGCGTGCCTTCTTGCAAGCTGATTTCTGCCCCTGGCTGCTCTATCTTTGTTGTATACGGCAGTCCAGCAATGATTCTGTTATATGTTTCTTGTAGTTGTACAACGCCGTTTTCCTGTACGACTTCATCACGCTGCTGTATGCCGTCGCCAACCACAGCTACGGTTTTTCCCGCCAAGTGCGGCAAGGAGATACTATTACCGCTTCCCGTTGCGTAACTGTCTACATATTCGTCTGTATCATCACGCATAGCTTTAAAACGTTCAATATATCGTTTCTTCGTACTGTTTATTGTGCGTTCTACAATAGCGTACAGTTCGTCGTTTTCATCTGACGGTATGGTACATATCCACTTGTATTTTCCATCTGTCACAAAATGCGACCAAGCAAATACCTGTTGCTCACGAATCAGAGTAAACGCCAATAGTACGCCGTCATCACGCACAAAAAATAATGTTGAATCCGGTTCTTGACAATATGCAGATGATATGAGCTGATGGTCTTTCACCAAGTGCGTTGCTAATATATCTAATTCATCGCCGTTGTAGTTGTCTGATTCGTATTGATACCCTAAATCACGTACCGTAGAGCCGGAACGCTGAACGTGAATAATACGGTTTCCGATATGCTGCGGCAAACACGTCGAAGAACCGCGCATGGTCTGCGCTTTTGGAAAAACCTTGCTTGGTGTAATGGCACTGTCACCGCTGATTACCCATTCATTACCACTCGTTAGGATAACTAAATCATTAGACGGTATCATATGCCGTATCTGATATGCATTGCGGACGATTAAATCTAACTTGACGGCGCTGTCATCCGTTAATGTACCATCTACTTTTTCCACGCTGAAATTACCGTAATCTCCCGTACGGCTCATCCAGATAGAGTACGGCTGTCTAGCTGTTGCCGCAAAACATAATCTGTCTTGAAAAAAACAGGATTGCGTCGGGTATCCAAAATAGTTGGACCAACTAGAAAACGCATAGTCTGCCGTACTTTCTGTGCTTCCGATACCGTGTTTTCCGATTGTCGCCCCAGCTGCAACGGTTCCACTTGCTACTGTTGCCGATGTAATACCGGTTATTTTTACGCACCCGGTGTGTACATAAGATAGCCGTGTTAAATCAACCGTTACATGACTATTACTTGCTTCATCATCATTCCACGCCTGTGCTACAAACCGCATATAGCATGGATCTGTTTCTGCACCTGATTCTGTATAGTTGGTATCATCGTTTGATGTATACGTCCGGAAGTCGTGCCAGGTTACATTATCCGTTGATTTCTGTATCACCACTTTATAGTGATGTGTACCATGGGTAACAAATTTCCACTTTTCACCTACAAAAACACTTGCGCTGGTCGTTGAGCCGCTCGTATCGCCTTTGCATTCCCAGCTTATCGTTTGAGATGGCATATCATGCGATATTTTTATATAGCCGCCTTCCATGCCGGATTGAAAAATGGCTTGATTTGATGTGATGGTAATATTGCCGCTTGTGCCGGAGGGTCTGATTTTATTTTCTGACAAGTTTTTTTCCAGCAGCAAATCATAGTATTGATCGTCAATGGAAAAATCAATAATATCCCATCCGTTCTGCAAGTGCCGCAGCTGTTTTACAGGATATGTACCGGAGCATATAAACATCACGTCTGCTGATTGCGTAAACTGCAGCTGTTTAGGGTGCGTGTATGGCGTCGCCAGTTCTGTGCCCGTGTATACGCCATCTTTCCAAATTCGGATATACTGCACGCCTACCTCCAGCAGGTACGCTGAATTTTCTGTGTCGTAGAAATTCACTAATACAGCGTCTTTATCGCTGTATTTCAATTCTCCTATATACTTGCTCCCTTGCCGTCTATAACAGCCTCCATACGGTCTAATAACTGTATTTTCCGCATCCAATAGTGCTGACTTGTATTTATCCAAGTCGACACGATTTCCTACAGCCGGTGATATTTCGCCGGTCGTGAACGCCGCCTGCAGCATGTAGATATTAGCCATTTATAAAACCTCCTTTCCTGGCTTCAATATAACTACTTCTAAAATCAACGCGTGGCTCTTCTTCCCGCGCATCCTGCGTTTTGGCTGCCATAATAGTGGCTTGGTAAAATTGATATTCCTGCTGCACCAGCTGCGGATTTCCTACGAGCCGCTGTGCCAGCCTGGACGCCAGCAAATGAGCAAAGGCTTGGACAAAAATATCATCCCAGAGATTCGGGTCTTTTACATCCCACGTATAATCTATGTAGGCATTTTCCAAATGAGCTGCTACTACTTTTGTGCTGCTGCCGACGTTATATATATCCCAGTACTGCCGTGTTTGATAATCCGGTACTTCTTCGGTTAGTTTATTGATTTTCAAGCATTCTGCCGGATAGCCGTACACGTATTCCCAACCGGGTATATCTATGTCCATTTTCGCCAACCGTTCTATGCGATGGGCAAAGCCCCAAATGCATTCCCGCAGTATTTGCCGCCGGGTCGTTTCATAGTACAGCTTGCATGCCCTGGCGTTTTCCTGTTCTTCTTCCATATTGGAGATGACGCCTTTTCCGATGTACGATAGTGCCATGTTGCATATATCTGTATCTGTCATATACTCACCTCCTAAAAAAAATAGGGAGAGCACCCGCTCCCCCTACAGTTTGTTTTTGCGCACGAGTGCTATTAATTCTTTTTTGCTTGCATTATCGCAATATGGTATCCCTGCAAGTTCTAATTTCATTCGCAATTCATTCGCGCTTAAATCCTCATATCTTCGTTTCGGCCCTGCATCCTTAAACGAGATGGCCTGCATTACTGTAAATCTACATCCATGACAAGGGCTGCCGAGATTTCACCGGACGTAAGGGCCGCATCGCCGGTATAGCTCAATCTCAAATAACCTAAGTCTCCATACGGTAGTTTTGCTTTCACGGTTCCGTCTTTTGCCACAGTATACGTTCCTAGCGTAACCGGGCTTTCCATACCTTCGGTTTTGGATGTTTCCAGCTTTACCGTCATACCGCCGCTGGCTCCGGTAACCTGGATATATAAATCCAGCGGGCACACCGCATCCCCGGGGCCAGTTTTCACAACATCGCTTGACGCTGTTGTGGTTGATTTTAATGCTTTATGCCAAAAAAACGTATTCTCTGCATCATAAATCATGGTATTCCCTCCTATTCTGAAATAACTGCTTCTGTCGTTTTCAGTGCGTCACACTTGGAAATTTCAATACCGGAAATGTAAATCTTAGGCATTTCGTTCATAAGTTCCTGCCGCGTGACATAGACGTTGTTTTTATCATTCAGGTGTAATTCGAGCATGGTATAAATATCATCTGCAACATACGCAATCGGCCGTTTTGGATTTGTGATACGGTTTTTCGCTACAATGAATTTATCCACAATGGCTTTTCGTTCTGCTGCTGTTTGTGCCGTAACGGCTTTACTCCATTCTACATTTCGCAGTGCTGCTACTTTCCGCAGGTTTTGTACCGCCAGCCCTGCGTCCCAAGCAAACCATGTCATCAGCGCCGGATACTTGCCCCCTTCGGCATCGTCTACAATCTGTTCTCCTTTGTCTTCCATCTGCAATCCCGCTTTTGAGCCTTTGGGATAAATGCCTGTTACGGCATTGTCGCCCCAGTCTACGATATAGATAGAGGTCTGTTTATTTTCTGTCGTGCCACCGGCATTGATGGTTTGATAGCCAAATGTCCCTTTTTCCCCGGTGAATGTATCGTACCGCACGCCAAAGCCGTTAAACTGATCCGGGTTGGTGTCAGTATCGCCGTAAAACATGTACTTAGCTAAGTCTTGTGTAAAACCTTCGACAAACGCCGAATCCTCGGAGCGGCGGAAGGCTTCCGGACTGGGTGCCAACTGTGCCAAACGGCGGTCTACCATGGAATAGGCTTCCATAATGCAGCATGTATCGACAATCTGTCGTGTCGTCGATTTACCGGGCTTAACGCCGCGGTTAATGCGTCTTAGCTGCGGATGTGGATATGATGTACGCAACGTTGTCTGGTTGCCTGTCGGCAGGTTCCCTTCTTTCCACGGAATATGCTGCATAATCGGGTTGGACTGCGCCATGATTTCCATAATCCAGTCAATTTTATTATCCGGTGCCATCCGTTTACGCAAGTCTGTAAATGTCAGTGCTGTTGTTCCTACTGTTGCCATGTTCGTTTCCTCCTACTATTTGACTAATATTTTGCCCAATCTGTATTATCGTAAATGCCGCCGCCCGGTGTGCCGCTGCTGCCGTTATGACCGCTATCTTCTCCCAGCAAGCCGTTAAGCAGCGATAATGCTTTAATCATAGCGACGTGATTTCCTGCGCCGGTGATATTCAGCATTTTTGTAAAGCCGGGTACTTTTGTTTCAATGTAGTTGACGGCCTGCACGCCTTTGGCTAATGTGCTTTCATAGTCGCCGCCCAATTCTTTTTTAGCCGCTTCGCCCCAGCCGCGCACTTCTTCTACATATCCCTCCTGGATTTGTTTCGCTACAGACTGGCCAATGTCCCGGCCAAATTCAAGGCCAAATTTTGCCATGGCGGCGGCTTGTTCCTGGTTTGCGTGTACGCCCTGCAGCAGTTCCGAGAATTTCCCGGAAACGGTTTCATCCAGTTCTGAACCTTCGCCGAACACGTCCGTTAAGGCGCCGCTAAAGTCGTAGGATTCGGGTGCAGTATTGGGCTCTGTGCCGCCTTGGTCTCCTCCCAGCAGACTGCTGCCTGTATCCGGATGACTGGGTGCGCCTCCTTCCGGCGGGGTTCCTCCTGCGTCCTGCGGCTGGGTGCCGCCGTCCGGTGGTGTGCCTCCTGCGTCGCCGCCGTCAGCAAACAACTGCAGGTTTAATTCAAATGTGTTTTCCATAGTGCATGCTCCTTTCTTCTTCGATTAGTCTTTCTTTTATTTCTGTGTATTCTTTTTCGGCCAATTGTTTGAGCTCGATATGTGCTGTATCCTGCGTCAGCTTCTTGACATACTCGATACCGACGGCGCGGCGGCCTTCGTTGTATGCACTAAATAACGCCGATTTAGCAAACGTTGGCTCATTGATACGTGCCGCATCCAGCAGCCGCATCATAAACCAGCGGCCTTTTTTATCTGCCATGACATAGCGCAAGGATTCATCATCACGGCGTTTCATTTCTTCTTCGTACCAGTTCATCATGTGTTCATCCCCATTATTTGTTGTAATGCTGGATTGCCATCATTAGCAGCATCTGTCAGATTTTTAGCTGCTTGCGCCAGTGGTGCTGCTTGTTGCATCTGCTGGGCTTCCATTGCCTGTTGCTGTTCTGCTTGCTGCTGCTCTGCCTGCTGCTGCATGATTTCTTTATACTCGTCTTCACTGCGTACCATTGTAGCCGGTACGCCCACCCTATCGAGATATTTCGCTACCGCGTCGGATAAATCGACACGCTGCAGCACGCTTGGATCGAGCTGCGCTACCTGTCCAACAAAGGCAATACCCTGTTCAATGGCCGTCAAGCCGCTCATTTTCTGCGCCTGTGCCAACGGCGACAGGTACTCTATCTTGATTTCCTGCCCGTTCATCAACTCTGCTACATCATCCGGCAGCGGCGGGAATACATGATTCCTGTCTAGGATATTGTAGATACGCTCGATGACGTGATTTAAAAATTCGCTTTGCAGTCTTTCAACGACCGGCCCGATTTGCTGCAGTTTTTCTTGATTGCGTGCTATGACTTCTTGCGCTGTCATTTGCCCGCGGTCGAGCTGGTCTAACATCAAGAATAAATCCGTAGAGTATATGCGCTTTATGCGGTCTTCAATGCGCATGATTTTATTATCCAGTGAGCCAATATCCAATTGCCCGTGAAAAATCGGCTGTATCAGTTCGTTTGGATTGTCATTCGGTGTATAGCCGCCTGGGAATAGATTGATATTTCGTGCAATGTTTGATGGCCCTTGCATGGGTGGTTTTACTCCCAATTCCACGGCTACTGCGCTATCGTATTCCATTTTTTGCAGCATCTTGGCTTCCGGCAGTGCATCCCAAGCAGGTGCTGTTGCATAGGATTCCAACCCTTTGACATTGTAACGTGCTACCGGCACGGGCCATTCTTCAAAGCCCGATACTGCTAGCATTTCGTCTTGACTGCTACCATCCACCCAGTATGCCGACGTATACGCCATTTTCCGGTTTCCTAGCTCTTCCGGGTTACAGTCTTTATTCGGCTCTACTAGCCAACACACAGTATACCATTCTGTATAGCCGCCATTACGCACATAATTTTCTCTGATGTGCTGCGGGCAGTTATCTATACCAAATTGCGCAATGATTTGTGCTGCCGTCATTTTTGTTTTGCGAGCAAAGGTATTGACTTCGCCTTTGTGATTAGTTCCTAAAGCATATGTACCAATAGGATACGGTACAAAGGTAATCCCGTTGTCTTGCGCAAAAATTCCCATTGGCGATTGGCCAAAGGGTAATTCACGGTATACGACATGTACAGCGTTATAAAAGTTACTGCGCCCCAGTACATACTCTGTAATATCGCACCGTTGATCGAGTACGCGTTTTACGTTCATGTTATCATTGAGCGTTGCATCTGCCAGCGTATAGCGGAACCACTTTCGAGACGGTGGCGTTAAGCCACTCATAATACCGGCCGCAAATATATCCCGGCACTGCGCTATGATATTGCTGTATACTTTGTCATCATGGAGATTCGGTTTGCCCGGTTGGTCATCGCTGAATTGCCCGTCATAGGGTAATTCGTAGTCCCGGATTTCTTTCCAGATGTTTTCCCAACGCAGGCGTTCTCGGTACAGCGCATCCAGCCGCATCTCTAAGCCGTGTTTTCCCTGGTACGTGTTTTGCCTCGTGTTAATTGTCTTAGTCGGGCTTCTTGCCAGTGCTGTTTTTACTTCTTTTCTCATAGCTTCTCCTATCCCAGCGTACTTTTGCCGCCGTCACTGTTGCCGCTTCCAAGCGCCGTATTCATATTTGACCGCCAATCCCGTAGCTGCGTTGAGCTAAAACCACGTTTGCGTTTTGCTTTCTTTGTTGCTTCTTCATCGCCTGTTAAATTTCCACTGTCGGTTACGTCTTGCTGTGTTGTGACCGGTTCCGTTTTAGGTACAGATACATCTTGACTGCCGCCACCCAGCAAGCCGCCTGTTACTTTATTGATTACTTTCCCTACTGCTCCACACATTCTTTTATCACTCCTCAAAATAAACTATATGCCGTATTCGCCCTGTCTTTTATGCTGCTTTTACGTACGACCGGATACGCAAATGTCAATGCCAGTGCATCCGCTTCATTCGGTGACGGCAGGCCGCGCCGTTTCATGTCTTCCTTTTTCTCAAGCAGGATTTCACCTTTGTTGTTTATCATGGCTTCCGGTCCTACCAGGTCGTCATGTATCACTTCGCCATCTTCCAGCACGCCGCCATCTTTGAGCCACTCGCGCATATCGCCCCACATTTCAGCACGCTTATTGGCATAGCCTGTTTTGCCTGGTTTAGCTGCAAACGACACGAGCCGCCATTTACGGCCCATTGTCAAGCCAAAACTAAATACGCCCGTGCCGTACCCTTGGTCAATAAATACCGCATCGGCGTTATACTGGTCTTCAAACGCCGCCAGCTTTGCCGCCATCACGCCGTCATTGTCATTCTTTTCATAGCTTCCCAGCTTCTTGCTGTACAAGCCCTGCCGCACGTAAATAACCGTCGCATCGCCGCCGCTCCACGCCATATCTACGCCGATAATTACCGGTGCAAAAGAATATTGTGACGGTCGTATGGTGCGTTTCTGTGCCGCATCCACGAGCGCCGTTGATATGAACTGGTTTTCTGATGTTGCCGGAAATTCGCCGCGAACGCGCACTTTGAAAAAATCCGAATCTTCGCCGTACTGGTTGGCCCACTGTGTTAATTGTTTTTTGTTCGTGATAGCCACTGTACGCGAATCTATTTTTACGGTGTTCCAATAGGCACGGTCTTTGTGGAAGCACTGATAAAACCTGCCCGTGTTCCGTGTTGGGTTACCGTACGCACACCAAATGATTTGTGTTTCACGGTCGGTCAATGCCCCTTCTGCGACTTCCCATATTCGGTCATTAATCGCCGACGCTTCATCAAAAACCAGTAAGATTCGGCTGCCTTGGTTATGCAGGCCCGCAAATGCTTCTGTGTTCGTGTCGCTCCACGGGATAGCATCGATACGCCATGTTCGTTCATGCCCTTGTTCTATCGAAAATATTGACGTTGCCGTCATGCAAAACAGGCCTTTTGCAATAAATCGATGATACCATTTGGCCAGCTCCGGCCACGTTTTCGTCCGCAGCTGTGCCTCAGTGTTTGCCGTGACGACGCCGCGCGTGTCCGGATACGTAGAAATGGCCCATAAAATAATCCAAGCTACAAGACTAGACTTGCCTATGCCATGCCCTGATGATACAGCCTGCCGAATAACTTCGTCCGGTGTTTTTAGGCCGTCGCTGATTTTCCGCAGCTGGTTTAACTGCCATTCCTGCGGTCTTTTGCCCTGCAGTTCCGGGTTGTTGTCCCAGTCAAACGCAAACCACACGAATGTTTCCGGGTCATTTGTACACTTGCCCAGGCATTCGATGATTTCAAATGCTTCCTTTTCCGTCATGGCTTGCTTCCTTCCTGCGTATCGCTTCTTTCAGCTTGTCTGCTGCTTTTGTTTTCGTGTCAATATTGAGATTTCCCGCAAGCTCAGTCTGCTGCTTATTACTCCATTCATCCGGCGCACGGTTTGTCAAAAAGAATTTTTGTGCGGTCGGGTTTGGCGGCACAAAGAGTTCATTTTCATCTTCAATTGTCGTTTTTTGCACGCCTTTCGTATTGCCATCCGCATCTTTCGTCAAAACCGTAATCGTACGACTAGATTTTGTCGTCGTACGAATGCCTTTACTTCGCTCATACACCGCATTTTCCACGACGGCTACGCAATATTCCCTGGACTCGCTGAGGGCCTCCGAAAACTCCGGGTGTTTTTTCTGCCATTCGTAAAATGTTGACATCACGATACCGATTTTGTCGGCAATTTCTTCGTTCGTCCAACCTTTACGCGCCCAGGACTTGACTATCTGTAAATTGCGTTCCGTGTGAAATTGACGCCACGTTACGGCCCGACGCCTTTTAGTATTTATTTTGCGCGCGTTATTTGCGCGAAAATCTGTTTTGTTTAAAAATACTTTGCTCCGCTGGATCGGCGGTTCTCTCGTTCGTTTTTCTGTCTTCATAACTTTCTCCTTAGTACAACAAAGCCACCCGCAATACATACACGTATCACAAGTGGCTGCTATGAGTATAGTTTATCATAACTAAAACTCTTTTTGACTTCTAACTTTATTTTCTTTTTCTATCTCTTCTATCCCGCGGCGTCGATATTTAAAACATGTGGACTGTGATAGATTTAATTTGCGGCATATATCTCCCCAGCTTAGGTTGTCGACATAGCGATACAGCAAGACGCATTGCACGTCCTGGTAGTATTCCCTCGGATATTTAATTTTACGGATTTCCTGCCGCATGCGTTCGCGCATGTCGCTGTATTTTTTTCGTTCCTGCAATAGCCGCTTCCGCGGCGCATTCCGCATATCTCCCAGCTTATCCAGTAAATAGTTGTCATAATTCAATTCTTCTAACAATTTAGCCTGCTGGCGGCACTTTTCAAGCTGTTGTTTTATTCTCATTGGCCTCCTCCTTCTTGAATAAACTCATTTGCGCTCTGTCTCCGTCAATATATTTTTGGCATTCTTCCTGCAATTCGTACAACACGTCGTACATATCTTGCGTCATTTCCTGCTTTTCGTCTTTTGCCGCTTCCCACAAGCACGGCGTGTTGATATTCAGCGGTGCGACGCTTTCGTATAATTCACGGCTGCCGATCAGCACTGCACCCATGATACCCTCTTTGTCATTGTACGCATACGATACGCCTTTGATACACAGCCGTTTTCTTTCTTCGTCTGTATCCGGCAGTTCACATATTTTCCGCATTTCTTCTGCCAGTTTGTGCAATGCTTCGTACAGTTCCGGCCTGGCTCGTTCCCGGCATTCCATGGTGTACGTATCATAGCTATCAAAACCGCCGTACTTATCGACATGCCATTCTAAAAAGATTTTTCCGTCTTTCACTTTTATTTTTTTTTATTCGCCTCACGGCTTACGCCCCCATTACACGCAAAATAAAATATATCAGCATGCACCAAAAACTCAAGCAATATACCAGCACGCCCCACCATACCATGGCTCTCATATTTTTAGTCAATGTTATGCCTCCTTTTAAAATACATCCATTCGCCATACGTCATGCCCGCTTCTTTGGCTGCCAATGCGTCATCATCCAGCTTTGTGCGTCCCTTGCCATAGCGCATAGCCGGTTCTTCTTTTCTGTTTCCGGTAGGCGGCAGGACAGTATGCGTGTGGTATTTCATCATCGCTTTTTTATGTGCTTTTTTTATCATTTCTCTGGTTTCCTGCTTCTTTTCTTTCTTTGCGTTTCGCCAGCGTTTTAAAATAACTTGTCCGATATGCTTGCACGTATCACAGCAATACGTTTTTTTGCCTGGTTTTTCCATGCCGCACACCGGGCACGTTTTGTTCTCTCTTTTTTTCAGCACATTTGGCAGCAGTTTGGTATAACAGGCAGCGCAAATAAGCATGCCGCCGTGTTTGGTTTCCATTTCTTCGCCACAGCAAATGCATCGTTTCTTCATTCTCTTGCCGCCCCCTTTGCGCCGTACAATTCGCGCAGGTAAGATACGCAGGCGTCACGCACGGCTGTGCTTTCGCTTCCGGCGTTGTGCCGCTTCTGGTGGCAGCTGTAGCACAGTGTGACTACCTTTTCTATTTCGTCGCTTTTATATACGCCACATGGTTCATGATGTTCTTTCTGCCCGTCCGGCACCCAAGCACCGCAGCATACGCATACATGGCCATCTCGCTCAAAACAATCATCGTGCAGTTTTCTTGCCTTTTTCCCGGTTAGATGTACCCGTTTTCTTTTTTCCAGCATTGCGTTCCCTCCTTTTTATCCTAAACTTTATCAGCTTTTTTTCGTACACTTTCTCGATAACGCACAGGCATTCCTTTCCTGTCCGCTTCTTTTCGTACACTTCTACAAAATTGATTTCTTCGCCCGCTGCCATGCACTGGTTTTTCTTTACCAGCATAGTGTTTACGACTCCTGCCGCAATCGGTCGATACGCCGCAGGGCTTTTCCGGATGAGATAGCGAATTTTCCACACCTCCTATTTTTATCAGCCGATAGAACAAATACGGATAGCCAAACGCCGTATTGCCGTAGATAATCGGCTTTTCAATATAGTACCCTTTCGGGGCTTTGGGTTCCCGCCATGTTTTCGACTGAATGACTTCTTTTTCTATTTTCGGTTTTTTTAAATTTCGACTGGCTCTATATCGGCTCTTTTGCAGCCGGTCTTTCTGTACAAACGTTTTCCTCGTCTCTTTGACAAAATATTTTGCGACTCGTGCCGCATCTTCTGCGCCGCCGTCGTAGTAGCGAAATGACTTATACGTCATGTTTGCCCACGGCCACAGCTCGTTGTACTCTGACCGTCCCCAGCCGATGTTGTTGACAAGCACATGGTGGTGGATTCGGTGTCCATCCAGCTCTGTCGTGAGTATCCACTTTAACTCCTGCCCTTCCTTGCGATAATGGCGGCGTAGCTTTGTCAAGAAATTATTAATTCGTTTGGTTGCTTCTTTTTCATCCGGTTCTTCACCGGCATATGTCAGATCAAGGCGTATATCTTCTTTTT
>ERZ808242.334-NODE-334-length-35270-cov-5.000312_pt1 | contig 35270 bp, 24 predicted proteins | sample MGYA00521244_ERZ808242 | MGnify/ENA primary metagenome ERZ808242 (study PRJEB31516, sample SAMN03275573) | gut metagenome | biome: mammalia-associated habitat; material: feces | host: Papio cynocephalus | place: Kenya | collected 2012-07-27 ... | reverse complement strand
GGCGCGACGATGAGGGCAGGATCTACAAAGGAGGTAAGACCTACACAATCAATGTACCTCTTTCGCGGCTTCTTTGGTTTGAGCCTGTGGATGGGAATAAATAAGTCTAATGTTGTTTGATTTTGAATTATGAGAAAAATATTTTTGCTATCATTGACTCTACCTTTGTTTCTGGCTGGAACTGGTATTGACAATGCCGGTTTAGATAATGAAGGCGCTACTTTCTTGATTTTGAATCATTCGGAGACGCCGGTGAAGAAGGTGGCCTTGAAGGACATCAATCCTGATCTGCCAGAAGATTGGAGTGATTACAGATTTATCGTGTTGGAATACAAGACTTCTACCACTCAAGAGATTAGGCTTGGATTCACTACGCAAAGAGGATACAATGAACTCGGAATAATGAGTTATGTCCCCGGTGCGTGGAATAGATTGGTCATACCCCTGAATTGTTACACTCAGCTTCCTGATCCGAAAACTGATCTGGCTGCGATGTGGAATACTCCACGGGATCTGGGTTGGATTAAGCTCGGATGGACGAGTGGCCCGATGACAAGAGTGGATTCCGTGGGCATCAGAATCCAGAATCCTATAGGAACTCCGGAAATAATCATTCGGAACATCACTCTTACCGACAATGACCCGGGAGATGAGTATCTTGAAGATTCACCGGCATACGATCAATTCGGTCAGTCTATCAGAATGGATTATCCTGAAAAGGTTCATTCTATGGGAGAACTTAGAAAGGAGTGGGCATCGGAGCAGTCCACCATAGATGAATATGAGAGCTATGGCTATTCAAAATTCGGAGGCTATCGCGCGGCCAGGCTTGATGGAGGGACCGGTTTTTTCCGTGTTGCTAAAGTAGATGGCAGATGGTGGTTTGTTGACCCGGAAGGATATCTTTTCCTTTCATCGGGGGTCAATTGTGTGGGCATCGGTAAAGGCGGAGAAGTCAGAAACTTGGACAAGCAAAAGGAACTGTTCCAAAAGGTGCCTTGGGTTGTCAACTGGCAGAAACAGCCGTCTTTCGGGCTGTGGAATCTTGTCCGTCGCTACGGGGATAATTATTGGGGGCCCGCCATTGATATGACTCTTAAGAGAATGCAGAAATGGGGTCTCAACACCATAGCTAACTGGTCTGATTCTGAAATGTATAACAAGAATCAGTTAGCATTCATTGTCCAATTGCCAGATTTGGGATTGGAAGGGGGACTGATGGGTCTGTGCGATGTCTATAACCCAGGCTATAAAGATCTCATTGACAAGTCGGTGTCGTCTTTCGTCTCAAATTTTAGAGGAAATTCTTGGCTGATAGGTTATTTTGTATGCAATGAACCGGCTTGGATCAACAATGAGACAAGGCTGTGCCAGCTTATTTTGGACGGGGAAGACAAACCGATAAAGGAAGCCTTGAAAGCATATCTTGAAACGAATGGTGACAGCGACTCAAGCAGAAGGAGTTTTGTCCTTGATATGTTTGATAAATTCCTTACAGCCGTTTCTTACTCGTTGATGAAATATGATCCATATCATCTGAATCTTGGGATTCGCTTTGGAGATCCCAATATTCTTGGTGAGGATCTTCTCAATGTTTGCAAACATCATTTCGATGTGTTCAGCTTCAACTGTTATCAGTTGACACCAGATAGGAATATGCTTGACAGAACGGCAAAAATCCTTGATTTGCCGATGATTGTAGGGGAGTTCCATTTCGGGTCGGTTGACCGTGGACTGGGCCAGTCATTGTGGCCAGTGGAGTCCCAGGCGGAAAGAGGGGTTGCGTACCGTTACTATGTGGAGAACGCATTTTCTCATCCCAACTTTGTCGGAACAGGCTATTTCCAATGGAGTGATGAGCCTTTCGTCGGCCGTTTCGATGGAGAGAACTTTAACTGCGGACTTATCGATGTAACTGACAGACCTTATAAGGCATTGGTGGATGCTATATCCGAGTCATCACGCAGGCTGTTTGAAGTTCATTCGGGTAAGTTGCAGCCATATGATCAGAAGCCGATAAACGCCAATTGATGTGAACTCTTCAGGGCTATAAGTGACATCAAATCTTGGCTATGTCTTCGGGAAGAGACTCGTTGATAGCGGATTTGATTCTTCTTAGAGTCTATGGACTGTCATAATATATGAGGGGCTGACTATAAAGCATTAGTCAAGCCCCTTTTACTTGTTTTTCGGCGAGTGCTCCGGATCAATAAAATTTTACTAAAATAAGGACGATGCCATACATACTATCGGCTCGTAGGCGGATTTTATCTTAGCAGAATAGACTTTAACAATCGTATTACACGCAGAGCTATGCGATCGAATGGGATTGTCCCTGATATGCTTTTGATTCCTGAGGCAATAAGGCCTGTAGGGCAGTAAGCCTCACAGGCATCTTCCCATCGCGCCTCAAGGCATCTTCTCTTGACCGAAGAACGAGAATGCGCCTTCTCGATAGCCTGGTCCAACTCTTTGATATTTCGAATGTCTCGGTATCCCATATCAGACCTCCTCATCAAAAAATAACTGGGTGAACATCCTAATGAGGCTGCTTAGGAAGAGCTTCTTGCGGAAGAGGTACAGGATTCCGATAAGGAGGATGAAAATACCTCCTGTAATGAAAGCCCCAATTGTAAAACTTCCGACAATCTCTCCGAGCAGTAGAACAAGGCCGAAAGCAAAGCACATAAGTACAATGTTGACAATGCTTAAGAAAAGCACAGCCAACAGTACATGATTGAGAGTAACGGCAAGACCCTTTGTCGTACGAAGTTTCAACTCGTCAATCTTCAGCTCTGCATATTCGCTTGCTTCCCTTCGGAGTTCGTCGGCCGGTCTGCTGAAGTCGCTATACATATTGCTCGTCAATATCGTGGTCTTCTTTCTCGATCGCTCTTTCAAGCCTGTCCAACTGGTCGAGAAGCCTTGCTCTTGCCTCATCTTTCATCTCGCTACCTTCTTCCTTAAGAATGGCTTTCAAATCGTTGAGCTGTGAATGGAGAGTCTCTGCCTTGCTTTTTGCTGCCGAATAAAAGTCTTCGGCTTTCTCCTTGACCGTATCGTACCCCTCTTTGGCCGCTTCCTTGATCTTGCGTCTTGTAACCTCGCCTTTATCAGGTGCGAACAGTATCCCTAATGTGGCACCGAGAGCGGCACCTGCAACAAATGCGAGTAATGAATCTTGTCTCATGATATTAATTTTAATTGGTGCTTCAATTTGTTAGGAACTTCATTCCTGCCTCTGTGTGGCTTGCGGACACAAGGACTGTCAGATGCAAAAAAAAGGCCGCAACAGTGTTGCAGCCTTGGTATATATTATCGTGTTACTGTCTCTCTTATTGAGCCATGATGAAAGCGTTGACAGCAACGGCTGTGAAACCAAGCCAAATAAGGGTGGCGAGGATAATGCCGATGATCTTGAGCCTCTTCATCCATGTCTGGTTGTCCCAACCTACTGTCTGGAACATACTCCAGAATCCGTGGCAAAGATGGAACCAGATAGAGCAGAACCATACTATATAGATGATAAGCACCCATACATTGCCGAAAGTTGTTGTCAAGAGCAGGTATGGATTCTCAGCCTCGCTTCCGCAGAATTCTTTGAGCTGCATCTCTGCCCAGAAATGGGTGAGATGGAAGAAGAGGATGCCGAGGATTACGATACCGAGTACGAACATGTTCTTGGCTGACCATGAGTCTGCTTTGGCGCGGCTGCTGACCTCGTAGCGGTTGTAACCACCTCTAGCCTTGATGTTGTACCAAGTAAGGTAGCAACCGTAGGCTATATGGATGATGAAGCCGAGTGCCAGAACAGGTACCATGACAGTGACTATGGGCAGAGCCATGAAGTCGCAACCTTTCTGGAACAGGCCGTCAGGCTGTCCCCAGCTACCGGTAAGTGAGTCTATGACAGAGAATAGGTTGATAGACATGTGCAGCAGCAGGAACGCAATAAGAAATGCCCCGCTGATCGCCTGAATGAACTTTCTCCCAATGGAGTAGTGGAATGCGTTCGCCATTAGTTATCTAAGATTATAAATCCTTAATTATTGTAATCCGTCGGCAAAGATAAAGTGTTTCTTTCAAGTTTCATAATATTTCTACGAAATTGAGGACGCCGGGAATGTGTTCCCAGCGCCCTCCGTCGTCACTTCCTACGGCTGGATGAAAGGAGATTCCTTTATAGGTATTTGCCAGTGAAAATGACGGGGTAGTGGTCTGATATATATTTTACCCCATAATCTTCTGTGACGATATGATACTTCTGCGCTTTGAATCTGCCGACAAAGAAGATGTGGTCGATGATATTGGGCTTGCTTGACCCGAATCCGTTGATAGTGGTGCCGTCTTCGGTCTCGGGAGAATTGGTACGAGCGTCATTCATCTTGGCCCTGATGGGTTCAAGTTCGGACGAACCGTATGAGCAGTTGAGATCCCCAGCTAAGAAGATAGGTGCACCGCTCTTGGAAAGGTCCGAGATCCCTGTAATCTTACTTATTTGCTTGAGAGTCATCTCGCTGGATTTTCTCCTTGCTTCCGAACTTACGTGGTCGAAGTGAGTTGCGAAGAACCAAACGGTCTGGCCGGAGTGCCAGTTGTCCTTGAGCTTTGCCCACACTGTGACCCTGCGGCATTTGCTGTGCCAGGAGGAATATGTGCCGTCTTCATTCTGGGACGGAAGCTTGTCCGGGTCTTCGGCGAGCCAGAAGAAGCCTTTGTCAATCAGCTCGAAGCGGTCTTTCCTGTAAAGTAAGCCTACGCCTTCCCCCTCACTACCGCTTATCTGTGTGCCTGTATCCCTGTTGATATTGTACATGGTGTAATTGTCAGACAAGCCAAGTTGCAGGTCCTGGCTCTGTGTCGAGCGGATCTCCTGCATGCTTATCAGATCTGGCAGCTCGGTATTTAAGAATCTGAGTATTGGCTCTTTGCGAGCAGACCATGGGTATGGGTCAGAAGTGTTGTAATAACGGATATTGAAAGAGCAGACTTTGAGTCCGTCGCCTGCGCCTTCCGGTGCCTCTGTATTTGTCTCGTTGTCAGTGCGTCCAGGAACTCTGAAGATTTCTGGGTCCTGCTGGCATGACAGAAGAGTGCCGGCAAGAAGGATTGGCAATATGATACTTGTCATTTTCATTTTACAGTTTAATTTTATTGATGTCCGGAAGCCGGAAAGATCGGCTCCCGGGATGATTTCTAATATAGTACGCAAGTCTTCTGGGGGTTGCCGCCGGACTGCGACCATGAGTCGGCATAGCCTGTAGCCGAGCCTTTGACAGCGAACAGGGTCACAAGACCGTCTTTCATTCCGGTGCAATAGATGGTGCCGTCCGCGCTTATTGTAGGCGATGAACGCATATCTTCTCCAAGCTGTATTTCGGATACTTTCTTGCCGGTATCGGCAGCGAGCTTCACAAGCTTTCCTGTAGTGTAGTCGAGGTAGTAGATGTAATTCTCGTTGTCGACGGCGGCTGTGCCTGAGATATTTCCATCGGCTGCCGATTCCCATTTGACTGAACCGTCCGGATTGACGGCAGTCACTCTTGCCTTGGTGTCGTCGGTGCTTCCAGTTGTGGCATAGATGGTGCCGTCAGCCCCAAGTACGACTCCGAGACCGTTGTATCTCTGGAGCTTCCCGTTGATTCCGACAGCCCATACAGGCTCAAATGCGGTAGATGCGTCTTTGACATAAGTCTTGATGTCGTAGCAGTATAGTACCGATCCGTATGACTTGGAGACACGTCCCGTCACATTCTCGTAGAGGATATATACCCTGCCGTCAGCTCCTACAGCCATTTGTCCGGAGTCCCCGGTCTCAAGATCTTTGCTTCCGGAGAAATATCCGAGCGACTTGGATGACTTGTTGTCTGCTTGACCGTAGTATTTCAGCTTTCCACCTTCGTTGAAGAATACGCGCGAGCCGTATTTGGCATTGCAGTGCGTTATGAATGTGCCGTCCTTCAAGCCGATCGCCCCGCCATAGTTGCCCTGCTTTACCTGAAGCATTTGTATGAATCTGCCGTTCTTGTCGAGCACATGCCCGTTGTCAAGGTTGCCGAGGCTGCTCCACAGGTCAGGATACTGGGCCTTTGTCGGGTTGTTCTTGGTTGTCAGCACGATCCTGTCATCGAAGACTACAGGGATTACCGCAATGTACCTGGCATTCCCGTAAGGGAAATACCATTTCTGCGATCCGTCAGGATTGACTCCGTAGACTCCAGATTCGACGGTAGTCAGCTTGGCATCCCTCTCGTTGTAGGCGACTGCTATATATACGGTGCCGTCCTTGTCCACAGCTGGAGTGCAGGAATTGCCCCTTTTGTCTCCAGAATTGGTGTAGGGGCTTGGATTGTGCTTGTTGGCGTCGAAGCTCCACAGCATCTTGCCGTCCGTGTCCAAGGCCGCTAGATGAAGGCCAGAAGAGAAAGCGTATATAGTCTTGCCGTCCGGGCTTACGGCCGGAGAAGCTGCCTTGACAAAGGCTTCGGGGTCAGAGTCGTATGCCGTTGCCCACAGGAGTTCAAGGCTGAATGCGCTCTTGGCCACGCTGATTGTGACTGTCTTGGTAGCCTTGCCTTTCATGTTGTCCGTGACTGTGAGGCTGACAGGGATTTCCCCCGCTTCGGTGAACTCAAATTCGGGATTCTGCTCGTTGATGACTGTAGTTCCGAATTTCCATTCCCAGCTTACGATAGAACCGTCGGGGTCGGTAGACTTGTCGGTGAAAGTGACTTTGTCCCCGGCCTTGATTCCCTCGGTCGGAGTGTAGGAGAAATCCGCTATAGGCCTAACATTGGTATCCTGGACTTTCACGGTCCTTATGCAGGTAGAGGCCTTGTTGCCGATATCCGTCGTTACTGTAAGCCTGATCTCGAATTCTCCCGTGCGGTCAAATGATATCGGCTCTTCAGGCTGATGTCCCCACATCTTCTTGCCGTCCCACTCCCATTTGCTTGAGATCACTCGGGCATTCTCTGCCCATGAAGTATTGGTGAGGTAGATATCCTCGTTCAATTCGTATACATCCTTGTCGGTCGTGAATTCCGCATGTATGGATACGGAGTCGTCCGTGCATCCGAACATGACAAATGCCGACAGGAATGCTGCTGTTATTGCTTTGATTTTCATTGGTATCTGATTTATTCTACGCCTGTCCAACCTGGATTCTGGCTGAGGTTGGGGTTCTTCTGTATCACGACTTCAGGCACGGGATATATGTACATGTTGTCATTCCATACCCTCTGCATCTGGTAATCAAGCTTGTAGCCGCCTGCAGGGTCATCATCCAGCTTTATAACCTTGAGATTGCTTCCGGTAGTCATTGCGATGCTTTTGTACGGGCCGCTGTACCCGCTGTCCTCGGTGACGAATACGTCGTATGTGCCGTCTCCGTTGAGGTCGAGAGGTGTGTCAAGGGCAGGAATATAGATGCCGTCCCAAGGAGCGTCTTGCCAGAGCTTTCCGCAGGCCCAGCGCTTGAGGTCGTTGAGTCTGAGGCCCTCGAGTATCAGCTCGCATTCCCTCTCACGGCGGATTTCAAGCAGCACTGGGTCAGAGATTTCCGGATAAAATGTCTGCATGTACGGGTCGGCCTTCGTAGGTTTTGCGTCGAGGTCTCCTCCTGTGATGCCTGCCCTTCTCCTCAGCGAACCGACAGTCTTCTTCCAGTCATCGTCGGTAAGGGTGCCGAGCTCTGCTTTTGCCTCAGCATAATTGAGCAGCACTTCGGCATATCTCGCGATGGGGATATCATTGTAATTGGTCCGTCCTCCGTCATAAGTCACATCGTCCATCACGTATTTTGTGAACTGGTAACCTGTAAGAGAATGCCCGGTCATGTTAGCTGCCGTACGTTCGTACTGTCCGTCAGTACCTTTGCACGTGTAGTCGGCCCCACGAATAGTCTGGTTGAGCCTGTAGTCCCTGCCGGAAGTCTCTTCTGCAAATGTCTTGTAAGAGCCGTTGCTCTTCTTCTCATTGTACACGCTTCCGTCAAGGTTGAGGTAGGTCTTTGCAAATGCCCTTGTCATGCAGAGATGAGGTCCGTAAGTGGAGGAGTTGTAGTACCAGTTGGCTTCTCCGAGCTGGAGAATCGGGTCAAGAGACAAAGCAAGCATGACTTCTTCGGTCACTGTGTTGTCGCTTATGAACAGATCTCTGTATGCCCCACGTCCGTCCTTGGTATAGACGTCGGATGTGGTGTGCAGCTTGTACGGGCCTTTCTCTATGATCTCTTCGGCAGCAGCCGCAGCCTGGGCGAAAAGTTCGTCAGCCGATATCTTGCATCCGGCAAGATACTCTTTGCCGTAGGCGCTCCCTGTAGCGTGGTATTTCCTGAATGACGCCTCGAACAGGCAGAATCTTGCCTTGAAGAATAGCGCAGTCCATCTGTTTACGGTGTTGGAATTGGGCGTGATGCCATCTGTCCTGATATTCGCCGCTGCAAAGTCCAGGTCTGCTATAATGTTGGAGATGATGACGTCCCTGCTGTCCTGTCCGTTGTACAACTCCTTGCTGTCAGGCTCAAGCGGAGTGTCAATCCAAGGCACAGCCCCGTATTGCACTAACTTGCTGAAATACAGGTATGCCCGGAACAGTCGCGCTATGCCGCTGTAGTGGTTGCGGTCTGCCTCCGATACGCGGCTGTCCGTGTTGTATTTGAGGAAATAGTTGACATTTCTGATGGAACCCCAGCTCCATGAAGTCGAGGTGTTGGTCGTGTAAGCACCGACTTCGTATGTGCTGGTCGCATTCTTGGCCGCATTGTCCATCGTTGTATTGATCTTGAAGGCATTGTCATAGTCGGGAAGATAGTTGTAGAATCCGTTGGTATAGCTTTCAAGTCCGGTAGTCGAGCCGAAAACCATGTCCCTTCCGGCTTTTGCCTTCGGCGTCTCGGTAAGGTCGCACGATATGACGCACCCGGCCGACATGATGACGCAGAGCAGATATTTTATTTCTTTGTTCATGTGTACTTCGGATTAGAATGTGAGATTCAGCCCGATGCTGTAAGACTTCATGGTCGGGTAGTTGTATCCGTCTCCGGTTGTGGAGAGCACAGAATCGGTGCCGTAGATATTGGCCGTTACATCAATGTCCCTTGTGTACTTGTACATAGGAGACCATGACCAGAGGTTCTCTCCAGAGAAATATATACTGACCTTTTTGAGCTTTGCGGCCTTGGTCCATTTCTCCGGAAGGGTATAGCCTATCTGGAAATTCTTGAGTCTTATGTAAGACACGTCCATAAGGTAGCGGGTGTTGGCATTGTTGCTTCCCTTGTAGAGAGGAGCATAATAGCCGGTGTATCTTGGAAGGTAGGCATCTGGGTTGTCCTCAGTCCAGTAATTGTCCTTGTGCCAAGCTGGCATTTGTCCGTAAGGGCGGTTGTACTGCCCCCAGATGACGGAGGCTTCGTTGCTCGGATACCAGTCCTGCTTGCCGACACCCTGGAAGAAGGCATTTACCCAGATGTTGTTCCAACTCAGGTCTATGCCGAAACTGTAGATATATCGTGGCTCGGAGTTGCCTATGATTTTCCTGTCGCCCGGATCGTCCACGGTATTCTTGCCTCTGTCGATGTAGCCGTTGCCGTTCAGATCCTCGAACTTGATGTCTCCGGGATAGAGTTTGTAGGTCTTGGACGTCTGCATGAGTGGGTTGTAATATTTCTGTCCGGCAGCAATCGCACCAGCTTCAGCCGCATCGATGTCCGCCTGGTTCTGCCATAGGCCATTGGATACGAAGCCCCAGATCTCACCTATCTTCATTCCCTCGTAATAACTTGTATTATAGGAAGCCGTAGATAGGGACTTGAGAGCGTTGTTGTATTTGTCGATGACAGACACATAGTCGGCGAGGGTGACCCTTATGCTATATCTGAAAGGCTTGGACGCAAGGTCGAAACTATCGTCCCAAGTCAGTGTAAGCTCATATCCCCTTGTGGTCATGCTGGCGAAGTTGCCTTTCGGGGAGCTGGCTCCGAACACGTCAGGAAGAGTAGGGCCGACTGTATACATATTATCCGTTTTCCTTACGTAATAGTCTCCAGTAAATGATAGTCTACCTCCAGCAAATCCCATATCAAGTCCGGCATCCACAGTCTTGGCTGTCTCCCATGTGAGGGATTCCGGGATCGGAGCAGGAGCTGAAGTGTACCTTACCTTGTCTCCGCCTATGATTCGGCCTGAACTGAAGCTGAAAGTCTCGTCATAAGCGTAGTTGCCAACGTTGCTGTTGCCGAGGGCTCCGTATGATGCCCTTATCTTGAGATTGCTGATCGCATTCTTGCTCACATTGAACCAAGGCTCTTCGGTAATCCTCCACCCGGCTGATACGGATGGGAAAAATGCCCATCTCTGATTGTGGGGGAATTTGGAACTGCCATCGTATCTTCCGTTTATCTCGATGAGGTAGCGGCTGTCATAGGCATAATTGATGCGGGCAAATGCACCTGCAGTCCTCCATTTGTAGTAGTCACCTGTCGTGCTCCTGTTCTCGATGCCCATGGCGAGGTTGATATTTTCCACATCAGGAGTCAGCAGGTCGTCGTTGTATGCGTAAGTATTCTTGTATATCTGCTGCTCGTAGTTGAATCCTAGGAGAGCAGACAGCTCATGACGGTCTGCAAATGTATCGTTGTACTGAAGGTATTCATTTGTAGAGAGATACTCGTAGTTGCGGATCGTCTCGCTAAGGTAAGACTGTGTGCCGGTTATGGTCTCTATCACATCCTCATATCTTGAGAACTCGGTCTTGACCTTCTTCACTGTAGTGTTGAAATCCTTGTTCCTGTAAGTGAAGTCGGCGTTTGCCGTGAGCTTGTCCCCGAGGAGAGAGGCCTTGGCGGCGAAAGTCGTCTTGAGCTGTCTGTTGATATAGGCGCGGTAGCTCTTGCCATACAGGAAGTCACCGACAGAATATACGGCCGAGTGAGTCATCGTACCGTCCGGATTGAAAATCGGTGAGGCCGGGTGTCCCTCGTCTGCAATATTCCTCCAAATGTTTCCGCCTCCCTCAGAGTACGTCTGAGGCATTCTGTACTTTGTCCAGGTGATGTCAGTGTTGTTGGTGATCTTCAGCCAAGGGGCTATCTGGTAGCCTATCTTCATGCGGCCATTTGCCATCTTGTATGACTCAGGATTGACGTCTGAGTCGAAGATTCCGTTGTTGTCATAGAATCTTCCGGATACATAGTAGTCGAATTTGTCATCTGCTCCGGATATGGATACATTGTGAGTCTGGCTGAAGAGATAGTCCTTGTACAGCATGTCGATATAGTTGACTCCCTTGATGTAATAGAGCCATCTGCCTTTGGTCCCTATGCTGCCGTCACTGACGAGAACTTCATAGTTGCCGCTCTCTGCCCTTTTCTTGTATTCTGCAAGCCAAGCGGTTGAGAATTCCATGGTCTTGTTGATGCCCGACGGATTGGAGAAGTTGTAGTTGTAGTATGCCTTGTAGAAATGCTCTGCATAGGTATATCCGTCTGATACATAGTCAGGTATGGTAGTAGGCTGCTCAAATGACAGGTTTGCCTGATATGTTACCGTCGGTTTACCCTTCGTCGCTCCCTTTGTGGTTATGAGTACGACTCCGTATGGAGCCCTTGAACCGTATATTGCGGATGATGCCGCATCCTTGAGCACTGAGACGGACTCTATGTCGCTTGGGTTTAGCAGGCTCGGATCGCCTTCCACTCCGTCAATGAGAATGAGGGCACTTCCACCCTGACCGATTGATGTCGTGCCCCTGATGTTGTAGGAGGGAGAGCTGTTGGGACGTCCGTCGGTGAATTTGAGGTTGAGGTTGGGAATATATCCTTGGAGCATCTGCGTTATATTGGCAGCTGCCCTGCCCTCGAATGCTTCCTGTCCTACCTGGTCCACAGCTCCGGTGAGGTTTGCCTTTTTCTGTGTGCCGTATCCGACAACGACTGTCTCGTCGAGAGCCATGGCGTCTTCTGTGAGGACGATTGTGAGTGACGATCTCCCGCCAAGAGGAACTTCTGCTGTCCTGTAACCTACGAATGTGGCTACAATGGTAGCGTCTTCTGCTACTCCATGAAGGACTGCCTGTCCGTCAGCGTCAGTGATGTCTCCGATTGTTGTGCCTTTTACCATGACTCCGGCTCCAGGCAGGATGCCGGACTTGTCTTTGACGATGCATGTTACCGTTCCGGATGGCTTCAGCGTCTGAGCCTGTGCTTCCCAATCCGCAATGTCCCATGACAGTGCCGAGAAAGCCAAAGCCGCCAGAAGATGTGCGAGTTTCATAATTTGTGTTATTGGTTGAACTTTTGAGCTCTGCGCTCTTTGTTATCAATGTGGTTGTCAATTAGCCGCATGATAACAAGAATTCTTTAGTTTTGTTTCGTTTGATATGAAATAATTTAGTCGCGAAATTAAATCTGTGGTGTTACGCTTTCGTTTCATAATGGTTAAGATGCTGTTTCTAATCCTTTAAGGTTATTAGGCAGAAGTTGTACCTGGCGCGTGACTCGGACTTGGTCACGATTACAAGATAGCTGTTTTCCGCGGCTTTATCTTGGCGGTATACAAATGAACAGCAGCTAATCTCGCGACTAACTGCTGCTATCTTTATGAATTAAACTAGCTTATGTTAAGTATAACGTTACTTATAGCTATTATCGTGCCAAACTTTACGGCATGTTGCCCACCGGGATTTGGAAACAGTTAAAATTTTCGAGAAAAATTTAAACGGCTTCTTATTCCGCAAACAGGGAGATGATGTCTATTATGACCTTGGAGGCTTTCTCCATGCTCTCTACTGGTACGAACTCCATCTTGCCGTGGAAATTATGGCCTCCGGCAAATATATTTGGGCAGGGAAGACCCTTGAATGAAAGGTTGGCCCCGTCAGTACCACCACGTATTGGCTGGATATGCGCCGCGATGCTTTCCTTTGCCATTGCCTGTACGGCTTTCTCAACTATGAAATAATACGGCTCTACCTTTTCTTTCATGTTGTAGTACTGATCCTTCAGATCAAGAGTTGCTGTACCCGCACCGTATTTTGCGTTGATGAAGTCTATGCAGTTGGAAAGCAGAGTCTTGCGATGTATGAATTGCTCCTTGTCATGGTCTCTTATGATGTAAGCGAGGTCCGCTTCCTCCACAGTTCCGCGCATGGAGATTATATGGAAGAATCCGTCATATCCCTCTGTGCTCTCGGGTCTCTCCGCGGCAGGAAGCAAGGAATTCAGTTCCATGCCTATCAGAAGAGCGTTCTTCATCTTGCCCTTTGCATAGCCGGGGTGTACATTGCGGCCTTGGATATGTATCTTGGCCGAGGCAGCGTTGAAATTCTCGAACTCAAGCTCTCCGATCTCACCTCCATCCATTGTGTAGGCGTAGTCTGCCCCGAATTTGGCGACGTCGAACTTCACGACTCCGCGTCCGATCTCTTCGTCTGGGGTAAATCCTATCTTGACATCTCCGTGCTTGAATTCGGGATGCTCTACGATATATTGCACGGCCGTCATGATCTCCGCAACCCCGGCCTTGTCATCGGCTCCGAGAAGCGTCGTGCCGTCAGTGGTGATAAGCGTCTGACCTTTGTACTGAAGAAGCTCTGGGAACTCAGACGGCTTGAGATACAGATCCTTGACACCCTTGAGTGCAATGTCACCACCGTCGTAGTCCTTGATGATCTGCGGGTGAATATCAGCTCCGCTTGCATCTGGGGATGTGTCCACGTGGGAGATGAAGCCAATGACCGGGACTTTCTTGTCTATGTTGGCCGGAATTGAGCCCATTACATAGCCGTATTCGTCTAATTCAGCCTTTACTCCCATATCATTCAGTTCCTTGCAAAGAAGCCTAAGCAGGTTCAACTGCTTGCTTGTGCTCGGCTGTGACTCCGAGTTCTCGTCGGACTGCGTGTCTATGGCAACGTATCTGAGAAATCTGTCTGTTATGTTTTCCATTATATTGTTATTTTGTCTTTTCAGTCTTCATGGCTGCACCTATGAGGAACAGCACAATTGCTATATAGGGTATGACTGCTACGGCATTGCCATAGGCCTCGTTCCAATCTGTGAGGAAAAGATCCACGTTGGCAAATTTGAGCACTGCGCTTACTACGCCCATGAGTGCTCCGCCAGCGATGAATCCGGACGCAATAAGCGTGCCTTTTTCCTGCCTCTCCGCATTTACCTTGGCGTCCTTGCTTCTTGAAGAAATGTACCATGAGGCTGCACCGCCGACAAGAAGCGGTAGGTTAAGGTCAATAGGGATGAACATTCCGAGGGCAAATGCAAGTGCCGGCACTTTAAGCAGCGTGAGTATTATAGCTATGGCTGCTCCTATACCGTATAGCAACCATGGTGCACCTCCTCCGTTCATCATTGGCTGGATAACTGCTGCCATGGCATTTGCCTGAGGGGCTACAAGGGCATTTTCCCCTGTAAATCCAAAAGTGCTGTTGAGCACGAGCATTACTCCGCACACGGTTGCTGCTGCTACGATCGTGCCGACAAATTTCCATCCTTCCTGTTTGCGAGGTGTTGTTCCTATCCAGTATCCAATCTTCAGGTCAGTGACAAACGAGCCGGCCATCGACAGTGCTGTGCAGACAACTCCTCCGATAATGAGCGCCGCTGCCATACCTGTGTTGCCTTTCAGCCCTACTGCAACGAGGACGAGAGATGCGATGATGAGAGTCATCAGCGTCATTCCGCTGACGGGGTTGGAGCCTACGATCGCGATAGCATTGGCGGCCACGGTGGTGAATAGGAATGAGATAACACCAACAATCACCACTCCGATAAGGGCTTGCCATATATTTTCTACTACTCCGCCAAGTGCAAAGAATGCGAATATTAGCAACAGGCTGATGATTATACCGAATACTACGGTCTTCATAGGGATATCTTCATCGGTGCGGCAGTTGCTTTCTTTGCCGGCTGCCGATGGTTTCTTAGTGAATTCACTCGCTGCAAGGCTTACTGCCGACTTGATCACTCCGAATGACTTGATGATGCCGATGATCCCCGCGGTTGCTATACCTCCGATACCGATATGGCGGGCATATTCCTTGAAGATCTGGTCTGCCGACATTTCCCCTACAGTGGTTGTAATGCCGGTATTCATAAGGTCAATGATGTTATGACCCCAGATAAGATTCATGAGTGGGATGATGACGAGCCATACGAGGAAGCTTCCGCAGCAGATGATGAAGGCGTATTTGAGCCCGACTATGTAGCCGAGTCCGAGTACGGCAGCCCCAGTATTGAGCTTGAGCACTACTTTGGCCTTGTCTGCAATAGTCTGTCCCACAGATAGAAGCGTGGTGGACAATGTCTCACCCCACGCCCCGAATGTGGCGATGATGAAGTCATAGAGTCCTCCGATGGCTCCGCTGATGAGCAGGGTCTTGGCGCTCTTGCCTCCGCTTGCCCCGCTTACGAGCACCTGTGTCGTGGCTGTGGCTTCAGGGAACGGGTACTTGCCGTGCATCTCCTTTACGAAGTATTTGCGGAAAGGTATGAGGAACAGTATGCCAAGGACTCCTCCTAAAAGGGATGAGAGGAACATCTGCATGAAGTTGACTTCCACGCCGAGTATGTATATGGCAGGAAGGGTAAATATTGCTCCTGCAACTATGGCTCCTGAACAACCACCTATTGACTGTATGATGACGTTCTGCCCGAGACCTCCAGACTTGCCGAGGGCATTGGTAAGTCCTACGGCTATGATGGCTATAGGGATTGCGGCTTCAAATACCTGTCCGACTTTAAGTCCGAGGTATGCTGCTGCCGCAGAGAATATGATTACCATAACGATCCCCACGGCCACAGAATATGGCGTCACTTCAGGGTATTTCTTGTTGGGATCGAGAAGAGGCTTGTACTCTTCTCCTTCTTTGAGTTCTCTCTGCGCGTTCTCAGGCAGAGACATTCTGGAATCTTCCATTTATAAGCTGTTTAAATTTTGAGAAATTTTTGAACGGCTTCCAAAATAGCTGTTTAAAATTCGTTTATTCAAATTTAAGATTTTATCCGGTTATAAACCAATGTCTCCGGATTAATCCGCCCCGATTCCACAACTTGGTCTATAGTTTTGTCTAGGATTATCATATGAATTTTGACCCGAGGACAAATGCGATGACGGGCAGCCAGTCTTTCAGCGAAATTCTGAGAAGCCGCAGAGCCTGCTGGATACGATAGGCAACGGTCTGGACCGATACCCCAAGCTGTGACGCTATCTCTCCGTAAGTCTTGTCCTCGAACCTGTTAAGCTCAAATGCCTGCCTGAATGTCTCAGGGAGTGCTTCGATGGCCTTGTGGATGTGCTGTTCGAGTTCTTTTGCAGCATAGTAGTCCGGCACGTCCAAAGTCTCTGAAAGTGTCTTCCCGATAATGTCCAGCGCCCTTTCCCTGACGCTCATGTGGCTGATATGGTGCATGGAGCGGTTGCGGACTGCCGTAAAAAGGTAGCCTGACAGGTTTCCGGATATCTCCAGGGTGCTGTGCTGCTCCCACAGACGAAGCATTAGATCTTGCACGATATTCTCCACGGCTTCTCTATCCTTGACATATAGGCTTCCATATGCGCACAAGGACGGATAGAATTTTGTGAATATCTCTTCGTAAGCCCTCATATCGCCTTTATGGAGTCGCTCTAATAGAATAGAGTCGGAAGAATATACTCTTGTCATGGACATGCCGCAAAATACGCAAATTTTAACGAAATTTTCAAATTTGCAGCTACCCGTGCACCGGTTTCTTTTATCAGTGTCTACCTGATTACTGATATCTATTCTCTTTCGACCTCACAAAATACTAAACCCCCTAAGCGGTGTAAGTGTCGTTATTAAGAAAATGAGATTACTGCGGTTTTTTGGGGAAAACATTTTGAGATTCGTGTAAAATAAGCTGAAAAATTGAGATTTGTGCTGTATTAGTTAGAAAACATTTTGAGATTCGTGTGATTTGAATTAATTTCACAGCTAAATTATATGGTATGATCTTCAAGAGGAAAATATATGATGAGCTTCTTCTATGGAAGAAGGATAACGGCAAGACTGCAGTACTGATACAGGGCGCAAGGCGCGTTGGAAAATCTACTATTGTCGAGGAGTTTGCATCCAAGGAATATGAAACCTATATACTGGTGGATTTTGCCGTCTGTTCAACCGAAGTCAGGGAGTTGTTTGATGACCTTTCCGATCTTAACCGTATTTTCATACGTCTGCAGCTTGAATATGGAGTGGAGCTCAAAGAACGTAGGTCAGCCATTATCTTTGATGAAGTCCAGTTTGCACCAAAGGCAAGGCAGGCGATTAAGTATCTTGTGAAAGACGGAAGGTACGATTATATAGAAACCGGCTCGCTTATATCCATACGTAAGAATGTCAAGGATATACTGATACCAAGTGAGGAGGTGAAGCTTTACATGTTTCCTATGGACTATGAAGAGTTCAAGTGGGCATTGGGGGATACCGCTACCGTAAAGTTGCTTCAAAACTGTTTCCAAACCAGAATGTCGTTAGGCGATGCAACAAACCGCAAATTGATGCGAGACTTCCGGTTGTATATGTTGGTAGGTGGTATGCCTCAGGCTGTTGCAACATATATAGAAAGCAGAAACTTAGAGAATGTTGACGGTGTGAAAAGGGCCATCATCACATTGTATGAAGATGATTTCAATAAGATAGATCCAACAGCCAACGCATCGAAAATATTCCGTCAGATTCCTGCCCAGCTGGCGAGCAATGCCAACAGGTATCAAACCTGGAGTGCGACAGAAGGAAAGCGTAATTCAGAACTGGCAGAAGTTATTTCGGAAATCAGAGCGTCAATGGTAGTCAACATGTCATATCATGCCAATGATCCGAGCGTGGGAATGGCATTACATCAAGATGTTGACAAATACAAGATGTTCTTGGGCGATACAGGCTTGTTTGTAACACTTTCTTTTTGGGATAAGAAATTTACTGACAACGTAATTTATCAGAAACTTCTTAGTGACAAACTAAGTGCGGATCTTGGATATGTATATGAAAATGTGATTGCACAGATATTGAAAGCCTCCGGGCATGAACTATATTATTACACATTTCCCACTGAAAGCGGAAAGCACAATTATGAAGTAGATTTTCTTATTGCCGATGGGGACAAGATAAGTCCTGTTGAAGTGAAATCGTCGGGTTATAAAGCTCATGCTTCATTGGATGCCTTTTGCAAAAAGTTTTCATTCAGGATAAAGAACAAATATCTGATTTATACGAAGGATATGCGTAAGGAAGAAGATATACTATATCTTCCGGCCTACATGACAATGTTCCTATGAGTAATGTCTACGACAATCTTGCCTTCAGGACAGAGGTCCTGTTGTTTTTTTAGAGTTTACAAAAAGTAGGGAGAAAATCATCGCATTGCTTTCAGAGAACAACACGTTGAGTGCCGCATCGATTGCCAATCTTATAGGGATAACACCAAAGGCTGTTGAGAAGCAGCTTTCCAGACTGAAATCAGACGGAGTGCTCAGGCGAATCGGACCCGACAAAGGCGGATACTGGCAGGTGGAAAAAATGTAAGCCTCGTATAAGGAACTGCAAGGTATGTTGTTTACAGATATTCTCGTAATAAGATCCAGATGCCTGTTAGTATAAGTGCGTAAAGAAAACGTTTGATTAAGGGCTCTTTATTGTACCGGTCAAAATAAATTTGTGCTTCTACCATTTTATTGCTGTTAAAAAAGCACCAGCAACAATTTAGACCGGCCAGTGTTATTCCAACAGTAAATGCTATGAAATCAATATTCTTCCCATTAATACTTTCTATGGGTATGATTGATAGAAGAAATGTCATTATATATATCCCTTCAATAAATGTAACAAAGAGAAAAGAGTTCCTGTCGTGTCTTGGAGTTACAGAGGATAAATCCAAACTTCTAGGGCCGTCCTGGAATTTTTTCTTGAAAATCAGATATGCCGGCCAGAAAAGTGCCAGATCGACAAAAAGCTCAACGAGTAGCATAAAAGAGTAGAATATCCTGTAATGAAATTCTTTCCAGATGAGCAACAAGGTTATAGCCATTCCGTCACATATTTTTCGCCCAACCATGATCCTATATAGCTGCCGGCGGCACTTCCAGCCATTCCCCCGACAACGCTGCCGGCAGGGCTTGCAAACGTCCCCAATGCACTACCAGCAACACGCCCAAACCAAGCTCCACCTTCTCCTAACGCCCCTCCTGCAACTTTTGCCATAACAAACAACCAAGTATTGATTCCAAACTCTCCCTCGTATTCGTAGACTGACTTAAAATCCGCGCTTGCAGAATACAAATCTAGCCCTTTACGAAACTTGTCAACGCCGTCAATAAACGTTCCATATTTTGCCATCATTGACTGGACTTTTACATATTGGTTACCATGGAAGATATGTCCGCTTTTCTTTCGGAAATAGATCTTTCCATTGTCACCTACATTCATTCTGTTCATCACATGTTCATCAGACGCCCCATTGATGGCAGATGACACTGCATCACCGGCTACATCTTTCCAGTCTCCTCCAGTCTGATAAGAAAGATAGGTTTCACCGGGGTCATGATAGGCCCATGAGCCGGTACCGGTATCATCAGTGTAGAATCCGTTGTTCTTGGAGAGTCTGTTGCGATATGACGAGTATCTCAATTTTAAGTCTCCTGTAGGGTCATTTTTGTACCGGTCACTAAGATTGCGGAATTCCTGGGCAGAGACTTTCATCCTGAATTTGTTGTCCCCGTCATCTATCTTCATTGTCTTTCCGCCCACAATATATTCTGACAACCCGGCAGGGTCTATATTCCTTAACGGATTTGCCTTGCAGAAAAGGTACGGACTGTAGGCATATGCCTTTTCGGCCAGCGGATCCACCGTCATCCATGAGATCCTATATCGTGGGTCGTACATCCTTTGCCCGAAATCCAAATATCCGATGCCGAGGAAAGACTGGTATTCTTTTCCGTTATACAGATAACGGTCGTATGCCATTGTGGAAATCTCATTGTCTGTATTTTTGGCAGCCAGTGCACCCCACTGCAGTCCGGAAGGGAAATAGTCATGACTTGCCACGACCGCCCCTGTAGAATCAATTACGGATCTTATACTGCCAAGATAGTCAGCTATATAATAGTATGGTACGACTCCTTGTCCTCCATTGACAATCCTTCCACAGGAGAAGCCCGTACTCTCAAATGCAATAGTGCCGTTGCCCTTGGAATATATCATGGAACCGATATAATACAGGCCGTTTCCTTTGGCGTCAAGTGCGGATAATTTGGAGGCGTCCTGAAGGTAGCAGTACTGCGCCACCGAAACATTGTCCTTATATACGCTGCTTAATAAACCTAATTCGTTATATGATAATGAATTCCCGTTACTACCATCATAAGTGACATTCCCGTTGCCGTCATATTCGTACATGTAGTTTTCTTTTTTTGTCCATTCAACGATGCGCTTCAATCTATTGCCGTCATCGCATATTTGCCGGATGAGGATTATATTTCCATTACTGTTTCTGAATTCTACGCTTAACTTCCCGTCCTCATCTGTGTATTCAGAGGTATAGAGGGTGTTTTTGCCGTATACGCCTGCTTCAATTACCTGTAAATCAGAGCCGACAAAGAACACGCTTACGGAGTCGTTTTCGTCATTGAACCGGTATTCAGTCCCGATATTCCTGTTTGCCTTACGCCAGGCCTCTCCTTCTCCGAATACAGTATGGGGTCTTCCATATATATCATTGGAGTAGTCTGTTTCTCTGAAAGAATACGCATCGCTATAAAACTCTTTACTTTTCCATAGAAGCCTTAACTTTTGCATCGTCATAAGAATGGGATCTGATTGTCTGCAGGAAACCAACCTGCCCATAGTAGGTTTCATACTTAACCTCATCAGGAACACCTTTTATCTCCCTGTAAATCATTCCTCCGCAATCCAATGACCAGTTACGACCGACAAAATTGTCCGTTTCTGCCGGACGAAATCCTGAGGAATTGTATCTGACAGATATCGGAAATTCAAAGTCCGGATCTTCAAAATCAATCAAGGGTATGGAGAGCGACAGCCTGCCTGTAGATTCTTCAATGTCAGTATTATCATACCGCACAAAATCCGCAGTCTGAGGAGACATTACCTGAAGATTCTTGGATTTCGACAATACCAATGGAGTTCCTGAGCTCTTAATGTCCCGGGCGGTTTTATTGTTTTGCTTCTTATATACTAACTCGTGTTGCAGGGCTGCATCATTATTTGCAGTCTTTTGGTCAGCGTCAGAAGGCATGAGGGCTAATAGGCCAAATAGTATTCCAATCATGGCTGTTGTTATTTGTTGTGCGGCTCATCTTTGGTGATGAATTCCTGCCGAAATTTACGGGTATTTTTAATGGAGACAAAAAAATTCAAAATTTATTTAGATGATATCCGGAGTTGAGGGTCTTATATATGTCGCGATTAGTAAAACGGTTGAGAAGAATGGATTTGAAAGGTATAGAGGAGAAACTCCTTAAATATTATAATGGAAAGCTTTCCGACGCAGAAGCAGTGGAAGTAGAAAAGTGGATAGATGAGTCCGAGGGCAATCGTCGTATCGCGCGTGACGTGTGGTACATCTGTTTCTCCGCTGATGCCATGAAAGCTTCAGGGGCAAGAGATACTAAAGCTGCCTTGAACAAGGTACGCAGGCGCATCTTTGTCTCCCGTATAGTTTCTTTGACAAGGAAAGTAGAGAGAGTCGCTGCAATTCTTTTTGTGCCTGTTGTTATCCTCTCTGCTTTACTGCTTAGAGATAGACTTGCGGCATCTTCAATGATAGAGATGACGGCCAATCCTGGAATGACAAGCAAGGTTACCCTTCCGGACAACTCCGTAGTGTGGCTCAATTCCTGTTCTACAGTGAAATATCCTTCACGATTCGGCTGTGAACGTAAGGTTAGGCTTGAGGGAGAGGCTTATTTCAGAGTTGCAGAAGATCGGAAAAAGCAGTTCATCGTTGACGCCGGCAAGGCAGAGGTTAAGGTCTATGGTACCGAGTTCAATATTGACGCTTATGATCCGTGTGATATAAGAGCATCATTAGTGTCTGGGAGCATAAGTTTCGGCTATGACGATATGACCAAGTTTAGCAAACACTTGATGATGAAGCCATCAGATCAGATTGCATACAATTCCAAAACAGGAGAAGTAAAGCTGTACAAGGCCGACATGAATAGAATAGTGGCCTGGAAAGATGGACTTATAATATTGAAGGACACATCGCTTAAAGAAGCTCTGAGGCAGATAGGCAACCGCTACAATGCCGAGTTCCGTATAATGTCTCCCAAACTTGCGGAGGCTAAGTTCACTGGGACATTTTCAGACCAAAGCCTCAATGATATACTGAGATATTTCTACATTTCCTCAATGATTAATTTCCGCCCCGTCAGGCCAGTAAACGGTTCGATCAGTGGGAGGGTAGTCTACGAGGTTATATAATATAAAACACAGACATAACCGATCAAATATGATATAACACAAGGACAAAAGAAATGCAGAGTCTGTGTAAACGTGACTCTGCAATAATTGGAAAATAGCGTGAAACTCTCACATAACACGCAAATTATCATCATTATTATCAAATTTATGAGAAATAACACAACACCCAACGAAATTGGGTGGGAAAAGCTGATTAATCTGCCATGGACGAGAATAGCGTTCCATGTAGCGAAGCGTGTGGCTCTCGCTTTCTGCGTAGTCTTCGCTTTTATAGCTTTACCCGCCAATGCCCAGACCACGGGCAAGATTTCTGTCAATGTGTCCGGAGTTCCCCTGTCTTCAGTTATGAAGCAGATAGAGAGCCAAAGCGGATACACATTCTTCTACAATGCATCGGAGGTTAATGTCAATAAAAGTGTCAGCGTAACCCTTGACGGGGCTGATATTAATGCCGCCCTTTCGAAGGTTTTTGCCAATACGGACATTACCTATACGATTGACAACAAGCATGTTATACTCGGCAGTCACAAAGTGACAACATCTCAGTCCAAGAGCAATGTCCTTAGCGGTACTATTACGGACAAGACAGGATATCCTATTATAGGCGCGGTAGTAATACCCAACAGTGACCAGTCTCTTGGTGCAACTACTGATGTAGACGGTAACTATTCACTTCCATGGAGTCCTAAGATAGCCAAAGATACTATCACGGTATCTATCCTCGGCTATAAGACTCAGGCTCTTGCCGTGAACGGGCGTCAAGTCATCAATGTCGTGCTCGAAGAAGATGCACAGCTTCTTGAAGGAACAGTTGTGACAGCCCTTGGTATCAAGCGCTCGGAGAGGTCTGTGGCATACAATGTCCAGGCTATCGACTCTAAAGAGTTCAATGTTCGAGATGCCAACCTTGTCAACAGCCTTGGAGGCAAGCTTGCAGGTGTACAGATCAACTCCACTCCTTCTGTCGGTGGTGAGACCAGAGTTGTGATGCGAGGCCAGAAGTCTATCGCAGGAGGCAACAATGCCCTCTATGTACTTGACGGTATTCCACTTCCTACCCTTTCTACGACTACCCCTGGAGACGGTTTCTCCATCATGAGAACTTCCACTCCTTCTGGCGACGGCATCTCCAACTTCAATTCCGAGGATATAGCAAGCATGTCTGCTCTTGTCGGCCCGTCATCAGCCGCCCTATATGGATACAAGGCTCAGAACGGTATACTTATGCTAACTACGAGGACGGCAGAAGAAGGCGTCAGTGTGTCATACAATACCAACACTACATTCTCCAATCCGTTCATGCTTCCTGATATTCAGTCAACTTACGGGGCTAAGGATGGAGTTTATGCTTCTTGGGGTGACAAGCTTACCTACAAGCCGTCATGGTCATACAAGGATTTCTTCCAGACAGGATATAATACGTCTCACTCTGTAAGCTTGTCAATAGGCAAGGAGTCCAGTAGCACTTATCTGTCTGCGGCGTATACCGATGCACAGGGCATTATCCCTAACAACGACTATACCCGCTACAATTTCACTATGAATCATACCGAGGATTTCCTCAAAGACAGGTTGCATCTTTCTGTTCTTGCCATGTACATGAATGTCGAGGAGCAGAATATGCTCAACGGAGGACAGTACTACAACCCGTTGATCCCCATATATCTGATGTCCCCGAGTGATGATATCAACAAATATGCAGTATATGAGCGTTACAACGCATCGCGTAATTTCCCTACTCAGTACTGGCCATGGGGCAGCATGAACCTGCAGGCTCAGAACCCATTCTGGATTGTCAACAGGAACATGTTCAACAATAAGAAGAACAGATACCTTCTCGGTGGCTCTCTCAAATACGAAATTACCGACTGGATCGACATTAGCGGTCGTGTACGTACTGACTTCACCGATGTGCTTGCCGAGCAGAAGAACTATGCCTCTACTTCCGGACTTTTTGCCGGAGATAAGGGTCGTTATTTCCATGATGCCAACAAGACAATCCAGACATATGCCGATGTGCTTGTCAACATACACAAGACTTTTGGCGATGATCTCGTCCAACTTAATGCCAATATAGGTGCTTCAGTAGAGGATTATCTCTATCGTCAAACCTATGCCGCAGGTGACCTTCTCGGTGTGCCCAATTTGTTCACGTTCTCGAATATGGATACGGGTAAAGGTTTCTACAAGAACACCTACAGAGATCAGACGCAGTCAGTCTTCGCTACAGCGCAGGTCGGATTCAAGAACATGATTTTCCTTGATGCTACTTTCAGATCTGACTGGAATACGGCAATGTGGAACACTAAAGCACTGCCTACCGTCTATCCTTCTGTAGGCCTATCAGGAGTTCTTACCGATATATTCAATATCGATTCCAACTGGCTCAGCTTCCTTAAAGTAAGAGGTTCCTATGCAGAAGTGGGTTCTCCTATCACAAGATTCTTGAGTATGTCTACATTTCCAGTAACAAGTGGGCAGCCTGCCAAGCGTACATATGCTATTGCCGATAATTTCCAGGCTGAGCGTACACGTTCTTGGGAGGTTGGAGCCGATGCAAGGCTGTGGGGCGGTAAACTCAATCTCAATGCGACGTATTACCACTCCATGACAGGCAACCAGGTCTTTACCCCTGAAGTCCCGGCATCCGCGCCTTGGTCTACACTGTATCTCAATGCAGGACGTGTTGACAATAAAGGTGTAGAACTTTCTGTTGAGCTAAACCAGAATCTTGGTCCTGTCGAGTGGACATCCAACCTTATATATTCTCGCAACAAGAACAAGGTTGTCAGGCTTCTTGACGCTACTTATCAGGGGTATGCATTCAAGAGTGACAAGTTGTCCGTTGGTGGGAACTCTGGAGTTCAGATGTGGCTTCGTGAGGGACATAGCATAGGTGATATCTTTGTTCGCGGTCTCAAGACCGATGAGCACGGTTTTATCTGGGTATCGCCTACTGCTGGAACTGTTGTTCCCGCCGATGTTACCAACGGTATTGATGATATGATCTATGCCGGCAATATCAATCCTGCATGGACAGGTTCATGGCGCAACACTTTCAGCTGGAAGGGGCTTAGCCTTGGCGTCCTCCTTACAGCTCGTGTAGGCGGTGTCGGGGTATCGCTTACAGAAGCTACTCTTGACAGCTATGGTATGTCACAGCGCACTGCAGATGCCCGTGACAACGGTGGAGCTCTTGTTAACGGCCAGAGGATTCCTGCTCAGGATTATTTTGAGACTATCGGAGGCAATGGATCAGAGGCTCTCGGTGCATACTACACATATTCTATGACGAATATTCGTCTTGGGGAACTTACACTCGGATACGATATTCCCGTTACCAAATGGCAGAATGTCATAAAGGGCCTGAATGTGGCTTTCGTAGGTAAGAATCTTGCCATGCTCTATTGCAAGGCTCCTTTCGATCCAGAGGTTGCATCAGGAGCAGGAAACTATGCTATGGGTATAGACTACTTCAATCTGCCATCTACCCGCAATCTCGGATTCTCCGTTAAGATTACCTTCTAAACGAGATCATTATGAATAAATTCAAATATATACTTATAATATCAGCCGTAGCCGCTTCGGTGTCCTGCACCAAGAATTTCGCGGAGAGGAATACTAATCCCGAGGAGGCTACCGACGAGATGCTTGACTGGGACAACCTTAGGACCGGCTCCGCATTCTCGCAGATGACAAGAAATGTCATCCCATCCTACCAGATGATAGGCTCTGAGGAATACGGAAGTGCCAGCTATCAGGTAGTACAGGACCTTACAGGTAATCTGTTCGCCGGCTACATTGGAGTCATCAACACTGGTTTCAAAGCCAATAACCTCTACGACCTCACAGCTAATACATGGTATGAAGCTCAGTTCACGGATGCATACGTGCGTGCGACTCCTTCTTGGGTAGACCTTGACGCTGTACGAGAGGATAATCCTGAGGCAGCAGCCCTTGCAGATATTCTTAAAGTGGCTGTGCTTCATAGAGTTACCGATACATACGGTCCTATCCCTTATTCTCAGCTTGGCTCAGGTGCCGTTCAGATGGCATATGATTCTCAGGAGTCCATCTATAAGTCTTTCTTCAAAGAACTTGGAGCCGCAATAGACGTATTGACTGCCTTCTGGCAGGCACAGCCTAACACAAAGTTGCTTGAATCGTTCGACAATGTCTTCAGCGGAGATGTCGGCAAATGGATTAAGTTCGCAAATACCCTGAGGCTTCGTCTTGCCACCCGTGTGTCGTATGTTGACGAGGCACTGTATTTCCAGCAGGCAGAGGCCGCTATGGCCAATCCGGCAGGTCTTATGGATGAGGCTGTCTATCTGCACAGGCCGACATCAGGCGCGTGGGAAAATCCTGTATGGATGGTTTTCTACAATTTCAATGACGATAGAATCGGAGCCACGATTGAGACCTATATGAATGGTTACGAGGATCCGAGAAGGTCCAGCTATTTCACTGCAGGTTCAGATGGCGGATATCACGGAGTAAGAGGCGGTATCATTCCGACTGCAGCCTATGGCGCATCTGATATGTTGTCTTTTGTCAATGCAACTAACGATGATGATCTCAAATGGATGTCTGCAGGAGAGTCATCTTTCCTTAGGGCTGAATACTGGCTTCGCAAAGGAGACAATGCCCAGGCGAAGACCTTCTATGAACAAGGTGTAAAGAATTCTTTCTCCGAGGCGAAGGCTTCTGGTGTCGATGCCTATCTTCAGGGTACGACTTCTCCAGGTACATTTACAGATGTGGTAAACGGCAGTAATTCATACAATACTAAGCTTACTTCTACTCCTGTAAAATGGGATGAAAGCGGGGACTTCGAGACAAATCTGGAGCAGATCATTACTCAAAAGTATATCGCTTGCTGGCCGGAAGGTCAGGAGGCTTGGTCTGAGTTTAGGCGTACAGGCTATCCCAAGGTCATACCGTTTTCAGTCAACAACAGCGGAGGCATGATAGATACCCAGCAGCAGATACGCCGAATGAACTATCCGGCTACAGAGTACCGTACAAATGACAAGAATGTGAATTCTGCCGTGGCTGTGCTCAACGGTGAGTCCTCACAGGCCAAAGGTGACAACGGTGGCACTCGCGTATGGTGGGACAAGAATACCAGATTCTAAAATTACTGACTAATTATGACAAGACATATAATAATCCCGGCGATGGCAGTTCTTGCCGCAGCTTCACTTTCGTCCTGCGTGAAAAACGAGCCTCTTAACCTTCAGCCGGAATACAAATACACAGAAGAGTATTATGAGGCTCTCCGCGCATACAAAGAGAGCGATCACAGTATCTGCTATCTATGGTTTGCGGACTATGGCGTGCCTACTTCTCTTGCGTATCGGTTTGCCGGTATCCCTGATAGCGTTGACGTAGTTTCCCTTTGGGGTGGTATTCCCAAGGAAGGCTCTCTCGACCGCAAGGAGATGTATGAGATGAGGGAGAAAAAAGGCACGAAGCTCGTGGCTGTCAAGATCATTCGTCTCGCTCATACCTCATACAATCCTACTTGGGCATATGAGATCCAGATCCCTACCTATATGAATGGGTACAAGGACAAGAAGGGCTATAATGATACCTATAAGGAAGTCTATGACCAGCAGATAGCGGAAGGTGCTACAGAAGCAGTAGCTGCTGCTGCTGCAAAGTCCGCAGGCCAAAGTGCAGGAACACTTGCCCTCATAGCAGATATGCAGGATAACTCTTCTCGTACTCTTAAGGAGGGATCGACAGAGGAGAATCCGGAGTGGGTATATCCTGAGTGGTGTGTCTATGCTGGAAACTCTCTTGTCAAAGAGGTTACCGATAACGACCTTGACGGGTACGACCTCGACTATGAGCCTGAAGGAGATGCCTTGAGCGGCCAGTGCATGGCTACATTCCTGCAGTATCTGTCTCAGTTCCTTGGACCTAAGTCCCCGAATCCGCACACGATTCTCGCTGTAGATGGCAATCAGCCGCCTACCGGTACTGAGGAACTTTGCACTTATTGGATTGCGCAAAGCTATGGCAGTACTTTAAGCAACGGTAATTTCAATAGATCCGGTTGGAAAAATTCACAGTTGATCTTTACCGAGAATATCGGTGACTACTGGTCAACTGGTGGAAACATGGAGCAGCAAGCTGCATTCCAGCCTTCAACCGGTGGACGAAAAGGTGGCTTTGGTGCATTCCATGGCCAGCGTGACTACAATACCACTGATTCAGGAGCTGACAAGGCTACTCCTTACGGCCATCTCCGCAGGGCTATCCAGCTCCAGAATCCTGCAGTTAACAAATAATATATTGCTGATAATATGAAATTCAATATACATATGTTCGCGGCCTTCGCGGTGATTGTCTCACTGGCTTCATGCGAAGAGCTTCCCGAATACCAGAAGGAGATAGACGCCGCTCCCAATCTGACATATGTCAACCCTAAGTCAGGCGACACATATTATACATGTCTTGTACATAAGGCGGATACGGTCAAGGGTGATTTCTCGACCGAATTCCAGGTATACTCCAATACGGCCATGCATGGTGAAGAAGTTGTTTCTGTAGTTGAGGACGCATCTCTTGTAGCTGCCTACAATCAGAAACACGGAACTTCATACGTTGCTCTTCCCTCAGAGTATATCACATTTGAGAATGCAACTGTGACAATCCCTGCCAATGCCACTGTCTCAGCGGATACCGTAAGGATGACTCTCAACAGGGATGCAGACCTTACCAAGCTTACTGAGCGTTACTATCTTGCTCCAATTGCTCTGCGTGCTACTGGTCTTGAGTCAAGTCAGGAACTTGGTAATCTCTGGTATATCGTCGAGAATGAGCAGAATGTTATTCGTGCTATCAAGTCAGTCGATGATATTGACGGGCTTGAGACTCCGGAGACCTCAGAGTGGAAGGCTGAGGGCGTCAATTATGGTAACCTTTTTGACGGAGACAATAATACCTCTGTGAATATAGAGTCAGGTGGAGAGCCTCTTGTACTTGATATGCAGAAAGTTCTGAATGTCAGTGGTCTCAGGATTGGAACAGGTAGAACGTATGCTTCTTTCCAGATACTGATCGAATACAGTGAGGACGGTACGGTATGGAAACAGGCTGGAACTCCTCTTTCTGATGAATATGTCAAAGTCTCAGGCAATTGGTATACTTCTTTCGAGGAGGATCTCAAAGCAAGGTATCTCCGCCTTTCTCTAAGAGATACCGATGCCGTGATGAGTCTTGTAGAACTTGGTGTCTATATCGACGATAGCGATAAGCCCCAGCTTTATATCGATCCTTCGTCAGCGTCAGTCTTCAATGGTAAGATCGTGCACAAAAAAGGCGTTGGTTCTACCGCCACGCTGAGTGCTGAGTTTACAGTCCGCTCTACTAAGATTTCTACCGAGGCTATGACAGTAGGGGCAAAAATGGACAATGCCTTGATAGCTGCTTACAACGAGGCTCACGCAACTTCGTTCGTAGCTCTGCCTGAGGCAAATGTGTCATTCACTACGGCTACTGTAGATGCCGGAGTCAAGGTTTCTGCAAGCAAAGTGAAAGTCTCTCTCACAGGTGATCTTAGTGCGTTCAATAATGTCAATGGGTATCTTATACCTGTAGTCCTTACTTCTGACAAGTCTGAAATCTGTGCTTTGAGAAATACTGTATATTGCATTGTATATCCAGAAACTAATATCATAAGGGATATCGATTCTGCTGATGACATGAATGGTCTTCCTGGAAGTGGCAGAAACGGATGGTCTTCAGAAATTGCAGATGCTAAGTATCTCTTTGACGGAGACAACAATACAGCTATCAATTTGAATAGAGGTAGTAATGTCATTACCGTAGACCTTGGAGGTTCCCATAAGGTGACAGGCTTCTATCTGTATGGATATAAAGTGTCAAATATTTCTGTCGCATATAGTACGGACGGAAAACAATGGATTTTAGGTGGCACAGCCGAGAAATCAGAGATTTATACTACTGCGTCAAGTTGGAGCGATGGCGAGACATATCTGTCTATTGTAGATTACGTTGAAGCAAGATATGTAAGGCTTACCTTCGATATGACCGGATACTACGATAACAGGATATCAGAATTCAATATCTATGAGACTATTGGAAACCAGCCTGTAATCTATACTTGCGCAGGTGTAAACAATGTGTTTGAGACTACTCTTAAGCGTCATACTATTGGCGGTGTCCTAAACAACATCAATGTCGCATTTGGAGTTAATGCTACTGCAACGACAGGCTTTGCCGTGGGCGCGGAAGTGGACAATTCTCTTGTCCAGGCATTTAATTCTGCAAATGGTAAGAGCTATTCTGCTGTTGATGCTTCTCTCGTAAAGATTGAAGGCGTGCCATGCAACATACCTTCAGGTAGCAAAAATTCTGGTGACAATCAGATAACAGTCTCTCTTGACGGAGACATTTCCGGCCTTACAAAAACTTCAGGCTATGTCATACCGATACGCCTTACAGCTCCAGACGGTGCTATCGTGAGCGATGGGCTTGGGGTTGTATATGTGGTTGTCAATGTAGAGACTCTTGACGGCTTGTTCAAGATGGATTTCTCCGAATCCGATATTTTGGGCACACGCATCGATGATAGGTCCTCGTGGAAAGTGCTCCAATATGATGAGGGTATATACCCTGACGGTGGTACTTATGCCATGTTGTTTGACGGTAAGCCAGAGACCGGTGTCCGCACTTGGGGCGGTCCTGTTGCCTTTACAGTCGACATGGGCAAAGATTACGACATCACCGGCTTCTCTCTCATATCTAAGCAGGGCGCGGGTAACTATTATCCCAACTCCATCTCTATTGAGATAAGCAGCAACGGAGAAGACTATACCTCCATTGGCAATCCTTCCCAGTCTGCGGGCGAGATCGTTAAGTCCGGTTCGGCTTCCCTTGTTGCAATGTATTCTGCAAAGACCGCAAGATATCTGAGGATCAGTGCTTCTTATAGAAGCAATATGGGTACGGGCGAATTCTATATCTATGCCAAATAGTATTTAAAATGGAAATGAAAAAGATAATATATTCATCACTGGCTCTGCTTGCAATGGCAGGATGCCAAAAGTCGATAGAGTTCGAGGACGTAGTGTATTTCACCGGTACCGAGAGCACACCTGTCACAAACATGTATGTAGATGGCCCGTCGAAGTTGGGCGTCTCCGTTACATCTTCGGCTAAGCTCACATCAGACATGACAGTGTCAGTTGCTGTAGACCCGGCAGCTGTGGACACATACAACTCCTCTCATGGTACTGCATATAAAATGCTTCCTGAGGGTAGCTACAAGCTTGACGAGAGCAGCTTCAAGATAGAGGCAGGCAAGAATGTATCGCTTCCTGTCAATTTCGAGATTGTGTCGATGGATGACTTTGAGGAAGGTGTACTATACTGTGCCCCTCTTACCATCACCGGCACATCCAACGGTATGAAAGTGCTTGAAGCGTCACGTACTACTTATGTGCTGATCAGCCAGATCATCACAACTAAAGGTGTGGATCTGAACAAGAGTAACTATATCAGTTTTCCTACGATTATCAACAACGCGCTTTTTCACAATATGACAGCCTGTACTATGGAGATCAGGGTCAAGATGGAGAGTTGGCAGAGCGGCAATCCGGGCATTTCTTCAGTAATCGGTGTAGAGGAGAACTTCCTGCTTCGCTTTGGAGATATTTCTTGCGATCCCGATCAGCTGCAGTATGCCGGCCGAGGTGCTTCAGTTACTTCAAAGAGCCATTTCAATAAAGAGCAGTGGTATCACATCGCTGTAGTCGACGATGGCTCAAACCTTGTTGTCTATGTGGACGGTGAGGTTGAAGGCCAGGTCGCATCTTCAGGTAAGTCTGCCATTGATCTCGCTTGGGATTATATGGACGGATTCCATATAGGACGTTCAGAAAGAGGACGTTATATGGACGGAGTCGTAAGCGAGGCTCGTGTATGGAACAGGGCTCTTACTCCTATCGAGCTTGAGAACAACCAGTGCTATGTCGATCCTGTCAATTCTGACGGCCTTCTCGGCTATTGGCGACTCAACGAGCTTGACGAGAATGGTAAGTTCAAGGACATGACCGGACGTGGCAACGACGGCGTGCCGACTTCTTCCCCCAAATGGGTTGAAGGCATCAAGTGTCCTATAGTTGACTAAATTTGCTTACATTTAGCCTTGGATCTTTGTTCCGGAGGGTATAGAGGATCCAGGGCTTTTTTATTACAACTTCTGAATCAGATCGACATATGATCTTATTATGAATCGGATAATGTTTTTAATTGCGTTGTGGCTACTTCTTCCGGCTTTGTCCGGTTGGGCGGCCACACCGCGTTTATTGAAGTTTGCGTCTCCTGTCATAGAGATAGATACAGTACGCTATGATGCAGGACCTGTGACTGTCTGCTTCGAGTGTGAAAATATTAGCGATAAGCCTGTCTCTATAGTCCAGGTGCATGCCCAGTGTGGCTGTACAGTGCCTGAGTTCTCCACGGTGGCTTTCCGTCCTGGAGAGAAATCTGTAGTTAAGGTAATCTTTAATCCGGCTTCGCTATTTGGTGAGCAGGAAAGACATCTGACTGTAGTGGCTACAAACGGGGATTATAAGAAATTCAGTACCATTACTTTGCACGGATATGTGGACAAGGGTGTCACTCTGGAAGAAATACGCTATCCTTATGCCTTGGCCGGGGGTCTTCGCTCTGATCTGTCTGCAGTCGGCATGCGTCTTACGAGGCGGGGAGATGTGTCGGAGAAGGAATTTACAATATACAACAGCACTGACAAGGCTTTGTCTCTCTCGTGGAGTGCAGGGACTCCAGTAGTTATTGCCGAGCTCCCTTCCGCTATTGCCCCGCATACCTCGGCTAAAGTCCGTGTCTCTGTCAACCCGTCATCATTTCCTTCAGGAGCCTATACTCTGCCACTTTATCTGTATGCAGACGGCATTCTTTCTCGGATATTGCTGAAAGGAGCTGTAAGATAGGTTTTCGAATCTAGTTTTGTCGTTACTTTCGCGTTTTGCTTATCTTTGCCCCCTGGTTGGCTAAGCCTTTTTCGGGCTTCGCCTATAAATTGTTATACACTCCAATCGACCATTAATAATCCAAATAGGCCAAAAGATATAAACATTTTTACCGTATCTTTAACTTAAAATTGATACGAAAAATGAAAATTCATTCTTATCTGCTGGCCTCTTTATTGGCCTTGGGCGCGTTCTGTGCCTGTGAAGACGACAACAAAGACAATAACAGCGGCAGCAAAAGCTCTGCGGCTGACATCCTTGAGTTTACAATTGAGAGCGACGTGGTCACCTCAGCTCCTGTAGTTGATGTCGAAACCGGAAGGATTAGTTTTGCAGTGTCGGATGCGGCCACCTCAGAACAGCTTAAGCTTGCTCCTGTCATAAAGGTGTCTGACAACGCAACTGTAACTCCGGCTTCAGGAGAGGTTCAAGATTTCTCCAAAGCAGTGACATATACAGTGGTCGCTGAAGATGGGACTGTTAAGAAATACAGTACAGTTGTATCCAGGCAGAATGTCCTCAAGTTTACTTTTGATGAGTGGGTATCTGTTGGAGAATCGCAAGCAAAGCATGACGAGCCTATGCCTCAGGATTCTCTTGCGTCAAGCGTTCAGGGCGCATCCTTGCTTTTTCTTTTTGGAGTTAATGGCTTCCCAGTATACAAAACTGAAGATAAGGTTGCTGGGGAATATGCCATCAAACTTGTGTCCATGAATACATCCAAGGCCGCAAGTGAATTAGTTCCAGCCCTTACTGCCGGATCGGTATTTACTGGTAAGTTCGACATGGGGCCAGCTTTCACCGATAAACTCAAATGTACCAAGTTCGGCATCGTCTATGATAAGAAGCCCCTACGTTTCAAGGGATGGTACAAATATACTCCAGGCAAATACTTTATTGACGGCACTGACTACAAGCAGATTGATACGATTTCTAACAAGGTTGATCAGTGCGTAGTACAGGCTATACTATATAAGGTGTCTTCTTACAGCGAGTACTTAGATGGACACGATATCAACACTTCGGACAAGAGAGTCGCTGTGGCTGCTCTTCCTGACGGCTCAGCAAAGTCTGAGTATACTCAGTTCGACATCCCGTTTGAGTGGCTGGACGGTAAGAGTTATGAGGAAGGCGTCATGTATAAACTTGCCATTGTCTGCTCTTCCAGCAAAGAAGGAGATTATTTCAAAGGCGCAGGCGAGAGCACACTCTTCCTTGACGAGATCGAAGTAATCGGGGAATAGGTAGCGTTCGAGACTTTTAACGAACGAATTAAGCGCAATATAGTCGGCTGGAGACCACTGAGGAGGTGGTTTCCAGCCGATTTTATTATTCTTTATGTAATAAGGTATGCAGTATCGTCTGCAACGAGGTTGGCTCAGAAGCTGTTTTGAGATGGTCCCCGAATTTTATTATGAGGATTTTCGAGGAGGGGCGAGTTGAGCTATCTGACTGGGTAAATGTCGGACAAGACTCCGGATGATGTCCATAAGAGACTTATTCGGATAAGATTAAGCATCGTCTAAGAAAAGCTTTAATGATCTGCCCCCACGAATTAAACGATATAGATTAAGTTTTGAGAATAATCATGCAAAAAAACATCAAAAAAAGTTCAAAAAAATTTGCAGGTAATTAAAAAGTCCGTATCTTTGCAGCCCGTTTGAGAAAGAACGATGCCAAACATCATTCAGACACTCGGACGAGATAAGTTCATTGACAATATTGAGAGAGATTAAGAGGTAAGATAGAAAAAGAATC
>ERZ808242.330-NODE-330-length-35386-cov-4.541649_pt1 | contig 35386 bp, 33 predicted proteins | sample MGYA00521244_ERZ808242 | MGnify/ENA primary metagenome ERZ808242 (study PRJEB31516, sample SAMN03275573) | gut metagenome | biome: mammalia-associated habitat; material: feces | host: Papio cynocephalus | place: Kenya | collected 2012-07-27 ... | reverse complement strand
TGGCCGCCTGCGGCGGCTCCGCTGCCCCCGCTGCCACCACCGCAACCGCTGCCGCCGCTTCCTCTGACGTGCCCGCGGGCCTGGAGGACGGCGTGCTGACCATCGCCATGGAGTGCGCCTACGCCCCCTACAACTGGACCCAGTCCGACGACTCCAACGGAGCCGTGCCCATCGCCAATGTTCCCGGCTCCTACGCCAACGGCTACGACGTGATGATCGGCAAGAAAATCGCCGAGGCCAACGGCTGGCAGCTGGAGGTCATCCAGTCCGACTGGGATTCCCTGGTGCCCGGCGTTCAGAGCGGCACCTTTGACGCGGTCATCGCCGGTCAGTCCATGACCGCCGAGCGTGCCGAGCAGGTGGACTTTGCCGGCCCCTACTTCTACGCCACCATCGTCTGCGTGACCAAGGCCGACAGCAAGTATGCCAATGCCAAGTCCATCGCCGATCTGGCCGGCGGCTCCTGCACCGCCCAGATCGCCACCATCTGGTATGACCAGTGCCTGCCCCAGATCCCGAACGCCAACATCCAGACCGCTGCCGAGACCGCTCCGGCCATGCTGATGGCTCTGGAGACCGACACCGTTGACTTCATCTGCACCGATATGCCCACCGCCCAGGGCGCCGTGGCTGCCTATCCCGATATGAAGATTCTGGACTTCTCCGGCACCGACGGCGACTTCCAGTTCTCCGACGAGGTTCGGGCCGAGAACGTGAACATCGGCATCTCCGTCATGAAGGGCAACACCCTGCTCAAGGACAAGATCAACGCGGTGCTGAGCACCATGACCCCCGACGACATGAACGCCCTGATGGAGAAGGCCATCGCCATCCAGCCCCTGAGCGAGGATTAAGCCGCATGTAATCCGGCCAAGGCGGGAGAAAACTCCTTTCGCTTTGCGCAGTGACATCAGTATCTACCAGGGGCAGCGACGCACAATTTGACAAGAAGCCCCAGCCGAAGATTTTGCTCCAATTCAAAGTTTTGAAAATGAGGGAATACTTTGTGTACCCGCAAGGGGTATGCCGCATCCGTAAGCCAGCTTGCGCTGGCAACGGCTGCGCTATATTTCCCATTTTCAAAACTGCGGAAGTGGGGCAAAAGATTGGCTGCGGCTCGCAGGCACAATTGTGCGGCGTTGCCCTATATAAAAAGGAGAAAGCACCATGGAAAAATTCACCCAACTCGGTGCCGATATTGTTAAGCTGTGGTCGAAATACGGCGGGTCTTATCTCACCGGTATGCGCAACACCCTGGCGCTTGCGCTGATTGCCACTGCCATCGGCTGCGTCATCGGCTTTGTCTGCGGCATTCTGAACACCATTCCCTGTTCCGATCGGGATTCTCTGCCCAAGCGGATTGTGCTGAAGATCGTCCGGATCGTCGTCCGGGTCTATGTAGAGGTCTTCCGGGGCACGCCTATGGTGCTCCAGGCCGTGTTCCTGTACTACGGCCTGCCCTACTTCACCAACAACACCATGAAGTTCACCAACATCTGGGTGGCGGCCATTCTGGTGGTTTCCATCAACACCGGCGCGTACATGGCCGAGTCCGTCCGGGGCGGCATTATCTCCATTGACCCGGGTCAGACCGAGGGAGCCAAGGCCATCGGCATGAACCACGTCCAGACCATGCTCCATGTGATCCTGCCCCAGGCACTTCGGAACATTATGCCCCAGATCGGCAACAACTTTATCATCAACGTGAAGGACACCTCCGTCATGTTCATTATCGGCTTCCCGGACTTCTTCTCCGCCCACCGGGCGGCGGTGGGTGCCAGCTATCTGTACTTCCCCTCCGCCACCGTGGAAATGGCAGGCTATCTGTGCATGACCCTGGCCGCCTCCTTCCTGCTGCGGTGGCTGGAAAAGAAGATGGACGGTGCCAGCGACTATGAGCTGGTTCAGGAGGATCCGCTGACCATGACCGCCGGAACCTATAACCATCCGCACAAGGGCACGCCCTTCGACGAGCAGAGCAGGGAGTATCAGAATGCGGCACACGGAAGAAACAGGGGGGAACGCTGACATGGACGAACTGATTTTGCAGGTCAACCACCTGTCCAAGAGCTTCGGCACCCATGAGGTGCTCCGGGACATCGATTTCACCGTGAATCAGGGAGACGTGACCTCCATCATCGGTGCCTCCGGCTCCGGCAAGTCTACCTTGCTTCGGTGCATCAATCTGCTGGAGACCCCCACCTCCGGGGAAATTCTCTACCACGGCAAGAATGTGGTGGCCAAGGGCTTTGACGCCCCCGCTTACCGCTCCCATGTGGGCATGGTGTTCCAGTCCTTCAACCTGTTCAACAACATGACGGTGCTGGAAAACTGCGTTGTGGGTCAGGTGCAGGTTCTGAAGCGGAGCCGCGCGGAAGCGAAGAATCACGCCATGCACTACCTGGAGAAGGTGGGCATGACCCCCTACATCAACGCCAAGCCCCGGCAGATTTCCGGCGGTCAGAAGCAGCGGGTGGCCATCGCCCGAGCCCTGGCCATGGATCCGGAGGTGCTGCTCTTCGACGAGCCTACCTCCGCGCTGGATCCGGAGATGGTGGGCGAGGTGCTCAGCGTTATGCGCTCTCTTGCCCGGGAGGGCATGACCATGCTGGTGGTGACTCACGAGATGGCCTTCGCCCGGGATGTGAGCAACCATGTGGTGTACATGAACCAGGGTGTCATCTGCGAGGAGGGCGCGCCCGCCGACATCTTCGGCAACCCTCAGAAGCAGGAGACCAGGGACTTCCTGTCCCGGTTCCGGAATGCTTAATTCCTAGCACACTGTCATTGCGAACCGGCCTGGTGTGGCCCCTTCCAGGGATTCCCTCCGGTCACAATCCGTTCTCCTCAGTGCGCACCTGAACGGAGGTTGCCATTGCGAACCAGTGGTGCTCCGCGCAGCGAATCAAAATCCGAATGACTGCCGGTGGCAGTCATACCATAATTTAGCGCAGCACTGGTGTGGCAATCCCCCGGTTCTTCCGAGAACCCTAATAGAACTCGTAGGGGACGATGCCCTCATCGTCCCAAAAAGAAAAATTGTGCCTATATTCCCACACTCCATAAATGTTTCGGCTCTGGTTCCTCCGGAGGCAATGTTCTTGTCCCGGCAAGAATATTGAGAAGTCAGCGGGCTTAAGGGGTGCTGACGGCAAAGCCGCCACCGTTAGGAAACACTGGCTGCATCGCCGGAACTGCTCAGAATCTTTCGGGTTGCTATAAGTGGCTTTGCTGGAAGATGCCATCTGGATCCCTACGACTTCATTTATCTGGCCTGTTGAAACAAAAAGTCCCGGAATTGGTTTCGTGAATCTCACGCTTCCAATTCCGGGCTTTGCTTCGATTGTAGGCCTTGCTGCTGAGCGGCTTTCGGGTTACCGGGTTCAGGCTGCCCCAGGTGTTCCGCTTGGCGGCATCCAGCTTCCGCTTCTCCTTCCTGGAGAGCTTTTCATAGGGAATCATGGTGGTTTCCTCCTTGTTTTTTCCGGTATTGTAGCAAAAACCGCTGTCCCTGTCAAGACAAGAAATAACCCTCGATGAAATTGCCTAATCACTGCGTTCATCGAGGGTCATTTCTCTGTAAAGGTGGGTTCCATCGGTGGTTAACCTCGCTTTCTGTCGTTTAGAAGGCTTCCTAGTACATTGGACTCACTCCTTTTGTGCCTTTATCATAGCCGAAGTTTTCCCGTTTTGCAAGATGGGATGGTGCATAAGAAAAGACCGCGAATCTTGGCGGAAATGAGAATGGACGAACGAGGAAAACCGTGGTAGAATGAAATTATTGGGGCGCAGTTTTACCACCCAGGAGAAGCAGATATGGGAAAGGAGCTCCAGGCGGAAGAGCCACTGGCCGCCGCCGAGCGCGCCTGATTCCCTCCATAAAGCAAACACAGGGAGCAGCTACAAGCTGCTCCCTGTCGCTTTTTATGCAATCTTGCGGAACTCCACGTCATTGCGAACCAGTGCCGCAGCACTGGTGTGGCAATCCGCTCTCCACATCAAATGCCTTCTTGCGCTTACTCGCTATCCTTCTTTTTCAGATGAATGCAGGAAATCGCAATCACACCAAGTCCCATTGCTTCAATCATTGTTCCGATAGGATAATAAACCACATTTGCCATTTTGCTCAGCGATTCAGACAACTCCCTAATACCGCCGTTGATATCATTCAGTTCGTCCACCATAATATCGGAGGCCTTGTAGATTTCGGTGTAAAAGTCCGCGCCAAACCTTGCCTCATCCGCAGAATAGTGCTTTGCGCTGTAAGTACCCAAGCTAATGGTTTTCTTCTTGACAGAGGTACCCATAAAAATGATGATGATTCCCAAAATCAAAGAGATTACCGCCATCCAGTTGACTGCAACTGTAATTTTTCTCTTTTCCTGCTTTTTCTCACAAGGCTTCGCTTCCTCCGCCGGAATCGGGCATCCACAGGACGGGCAAACGGTTGCACCTTCCGGAATCACGGCCCCACACTCATTACATTTCCGTTCGTTCATATTACGCGTTCCCCTTTTCTAAAGAATTCCAAGTAATGTAGCCGACAATGTTGAAATCATATTTCGGCATTAAAATCGTTTCGTCCGAGTCAGCAGAATCGTATGTTGTAAACACACATTCACCATCATGTATAAAATTGTACAGGTTTTTCACATCATTGCGGTCCTTTTTATTGCCTCCCTCCAAAAGTTCCCGGGTATAAAGAGCAAATCCATCTTGCTTGTCACTAAATGCCAGTTCCATTTCACCCTGATAATAATATGTGCCGAAATAGCTCTCTTTTTTCTCAGCACTGTAATCTTTCTGCACCGTATAATCCCCCTGTTTTAGAGAAACACTTTCACAGAAGAGTTTCGGTTCGATTGAGACTTCGATACCGCGCGACTTATATGGCAGTTCCGCATAGTAGCTATATTTGGTCTTACCCTTTACAACGATTGCGACCAGGTTACTGTCCTTGTCTCCATTAGTCTGATTTACTACATCAAACAGGAGCAAGCCCGTCTTGTTATTTCGCATATCCATTTCAATATCGACATAACAATTCGTCTGATCTGAATAGTCATAATAGTCACGATCCTTATACTTTATCGTCATGCTCTTGGAATCAACTTTTGTCCCATTCAAGTAGCCAATCGCCCTATACTTCACCGAAGGATCATCATCTGTTGATTCTGATGTCTTCAGAACACCCGCCCCATCTTCCATATAAACCAATTGCGGGGTGCTGTCATCGCTGTCATACTGGCCAATCACCGCAACAAACGGTTTCTTTTGGTCTGCCGTGACAGTACCTTCATAACGATTGGAATAGGTATAGGAATCCGTTACACGCCATTTATTGATTGATATTTCAGCGACTTTTGGATTACTGTTTGCCATTCCTAACCCAAATAGTACCACAAACATGGCCAGAACAATCCCCGCAATGATAACAGCGGTTTTCTTTTTGCTCTTCTTGTCCCCCAATACAGAGGTCAGTACAGTCTTTAGCGGGAATCCAGTTTTTTGCTTTTCTTCGGCCGCCGGAACCTCCTTGGTTTCCTCGGCCTCTGCCGCCCCGACCTGTGTCAGTACCTCTTCCGCCCTGTCCGGGTTGTCCTGCATTTGGTACCCACACTTGGGACACTTCTCCGCTTTATCGGAGATCATCTGTCCGCACTCCGGACATTTTATCAGTGCCATTGTTTATCCCCTCTCTTTCTGTTTTTTGTTGGTACGCAATTCAGTCCCAGCATCTTTGCCCGCTTGAATGGTATTGCCGTTTCTTTCTTCATTCCATGCACCTCGTTTTCATATTTTTAACTATAAGCACAAATAATAGCCCATAGCGTTTATGTAATATTAGCATTTCTGCCTATATAATTCAAGTAGTATTTTACTACATAGGCGGTATTTTTTATGGATTACTACAAGATTGGCCAAAAAATACGCAAAATCCGCAAAGCCCACGGCCTCTCTCAGGAGGAATTGGCGGAACGAATCGGTATCTCCACCACCCATATGAGCCATATTGAAACCGGAAATACAAAATTGAGCCTGCCGGTTTTCGTTGACATCGCCGCCGCTTTGGAAGTACGAACCGATGAGCTTTTGGACACCCCCACGGTTGAGACCACCAGCACCTCCCTGGATGATATCGCCGCTGTATTGGAGCGCTGCTCCGCTCAGGAAGCGAAAGTCATTGCGGATATCGTGAAGGCCGCGAAAATTTCCATTGAAAAGTATCTTTAATGAAAAGAAGCACATCCCTTCTGATTTTCAGAAAGGATGTGCTTCTTATTTTACTATCTTGAAAGGGGCGCGTCTTTTTACGCATTCTTCTCCCGGTTTTGGCAGGTAAAGCAGATGACCTGCTTGTTTTCCGCCATCTGCCGGAGGATTTTCAGTGCCTGCGCCATGCGGGAATCGTCAAAGCGCACCAGCGCGTCGTCCAGCACCAGGGGGGCCTCCGGGGTCAGTTCCTCCGCTACCGCCAGCCGCAGAGACAGATACAGCTGATCCACCGTGCCGTCGCTGCGCCAGATGGCGTCGTGGAGCACGTCCTCCCGGCCGGCCCCGGCCTGCAGAGAAAAATCCTCCCCCATGGTCAGGCTGTGATACCGGTTTTCTGTCAGGGTGCTTAAGATTTCCTGGGCCCGCTGGGTAATCCGGGGGGCAAACCGCCGCTGCAAGGAAGACCTGGCCTGAGACAGGGTGTCCAGGGCAATGGTCAAGGCCCCATAGGTTTCCTCCAGTCTGGCGATCCGATCCGCTACGCGCTTGCGCTGCAAGGATAGCTCCTGGGCACTCCCCAGAATCTCCATCCGGCCCTGATACTGACCCAGCCGGTTTTGCAGCCGCTGCTGCTCCGCCGCGCACTCCGCCAGAAGGTTCGCGGTCTCCGCCTCGTTCTGGGTCAGGTTGTCCTGGAAGGCGGGCTTTTCTACGGGACGCACCATGGAGCTAAGGGCTTCAAAATGCTGCCGAGCCAGCACCGCCTCCCGGCGAGCCTGCTCACAGCTCTCCCACTGACGCTGAGCCTGCTGCCAGAATTCCAGCACTTCCTCCGGCTCCTGAAGGCCGCACAGGGAGTCCCGCCGCTTGCGCAGAACCATCAGCCGCACCTCCAGGTCGCTGGTGATCTCCTGATAATTCTTTAAGTCCTCGGAATAGTCCTCCACCGCTTGCTCGTACTCGGCGATGGGAGCCGTCCACCGCTTCCAGTCGGCGGTGCCGTATTTTTCCACAATGGCCGCCGTCTGCCGCTTGCCGTCGGCATACTGCCGCACGCCCAAAAACAGCGACGCAAGTCCCGCCACCCCCGCCAGAGCCGCAAAAGCGTAGGCACTGAGATTCACCAGCACCCCCGCCGCCAGCAAGCCCACAATGCCCACGGCCATGAGTACCAACGGCAGCTTGCCCCCGGACAGCTGGGTCAGCTGCTTGGCATCCTCCCTGGCCATGGCACGGGCATCCTCGGCGGTGAGACCGGTGAAGGGATTGGGCATTTCCGGCTTCTGGGGCTGGGCGGGAGCCTCCCGCTCCTCCTCCCGGATGGCGTTCCACTGATCCCGGAAGCCGCGCAGCTCCCGAACCTTTTCCTCGGTCTCCATCCGAGGGGGCAAGGAAGCGCACTGGGTCTCCATCTGGTTCAGGGTCTCCTCCGCCTGAAGTCTGGCATCCCTGGCCTGCGCCACCCGCACCGCGTCGGAGGCCTGCTTTTCGTAGGCCAAGGCCTGCTGATGGTTATACAGCTGCTTGAGCCAGGTCTTCACGTCCTCGATCCGCTCCCGGAGCTTTTTCGACTGGATGTCCAGAGATTCCAGCTCGGTGAGCTTCTGCTCCAGCTGCTCCAGCTGAGCCTCCGCCTGGGGAAGCAGACCGGATTTATTATAGCGGCATTTGTTGCGCAGATCCTTCAGCTGCGCCGCCAGCCGATCCGCCGCGCCGCTTTCGTCGCCGGTGGTGACAAGCGCGTTGAGCCTGCGCCGCAGAGCCTCGTCCTGGGTCACAGGCAGATCGGAAAAGCGAATAAAGCCCGCCCGGCGGTACACCGTCTGCTCCACGCCCAGAAGCTGCGCTCCGCAGTTGGCGGCGTTCAGCTCCTCCACGGGAAGGCCGGAGGCAGTCTCGTAGGCCTGGAATTCTCCCAGCGGCACCCGCCGCTTGGTGCTGCGCTCGATGGTGATGTCCCGGCCGTTCCAGTTCAGGTCGATCCGTCCGGACATGGGGCTGCCAGACCAGGGCTGGTACCGCTCCTTGTCCGCAAGGGTCGTCTTCGTGCTTTTGACCCGGGTGTCCAGGCCGTAGAGCATGGCAAGCAGGAAGGCGCACCAGGTGCTTTTGCCCCACTCGTTGGGGGCGGTGATGATGTTCAGCCCCGGCTCCAGGGTCAGGGTCTCATGCTCCAGCTTGCCGAAGGTGGCCGTCATTTTGTAAATTCTCACAGCTTGACCTCCCTTCCGTCCAGAATTTTCCGGGAAATCTCCGCGGCTAGGGTGATCTGCCGCTGCCTTTCCGGATTCTCGGACAGTGCCTTATGGAGCAGCTGGAAGTAAACCCCCTCCAGGGTGTCCGCGTCGGTGCTTTCCCACAGGTCAACCGGGGGCTGGGTCTTGTCAACCAACGTCAGATTGGGAAAGTCCGGAAACTCCCCGGAAATTGCCTTCAAATCCACCTGGCCGCTGCCGGTGAGGGTGATCCGGTAGAAATTCCGGTTGCCCTTGGGGGGCAAAATTCCTTCCAGAGAAGTCACCGGGTCCGCCCCGACCTCCACCTCCAGGTCAAAAAACCGCAGGGTATCCAGGCTTACCGGCTGCACCTGGGCTTCGTCCTCCAAGGTCACGATACATACGCCCTTGTCTCCGGTTTCGTCCCAGCCTCTGCCCATGGGACAGCCGGGCCAGACGCACAGCGCGCCTCCCGCCCGGAAGGCACCGGCCTTGTGGATGTGACCCAGTGCCAGATAGTTCAGCCCCGATTCCCGAACCTGGGAGACCATCACCGGGCAGCAGGGGGATTCCCGCTGGGTGGGGTCGCCGTGAAGCACGCCGACGCAGTATTTTTCGCTTCCCTCGGCGTGGAAGCCCTCCAGCAGCGGGGCGCAATCCATGCTGCGGTAGCCAGCCCCATAGACCCGGCAATCCAGCTCCTCCAGCACCACCGATTCCAGCGTGCCGGTGAAGATATGCACGTTTTGCGGCCAGGTCTCCGCCAGCCAGGGGCTTCCCGGGCAGACAAAGTCATGGTTGCCCGGGGTGATGAACACCGGCACCGGACACCGGCTCAAGGCCTGCTTCACGTCCTCGACGGCCTCCCGGCGGGGCTGGGGCGTGTCAAATACGTCCCCTGCCAGAAGCATCAGATCGCAGTTCTCCCGGACGCACAGGTCAACGATTTTTCCCGGAAGCTTCCGCTGCTCGTCCTTCAGAAGCTCCCGCTGGGTCTCAGAAAAGCCGCCGAAGGGAGAGTCCAGGTGCCAGTCGGCGGTATGCAGAATTTTCAGTCCCATTCGTCTACCCTTTCCGCTTGCAAGCAGCTGCCGGTGGTGCTGTCAATGGTGAACAGCACCGCCTCCATTTTGGTGGGGCCCTCCGCCCAGCGGTACCGCTCAGGCAGATCGCCCCGGAATTTTGCGATGGACAGCTCCGGCCGGATGCCCAGCACCGAGTCCCGGGGGCCGGTCATGCCCAGATCCGTCACATAGCCCGTGCCCTTGGGCAGCACCCGGACATCCGCCGTGGGTACATGGGTGTGGGTACCCCAGACCGCGCTGACCCGGCCGTCCAGGAAATAGCCCATGGCCAGCTTTTCCGAAGTAGCCTCGGCGTGAAGCTCCACCAGAATCAATTTTGTATCGATTTCCTTCAGAATTTTCTCCACGATCAGAAAGGGGTTATCCGGGCCGTAGTCCATATTGCACCGGCCGATCAGGTCGATGACCGCCACCTCCCCAGCCGGGGAGTCGAAGATCCGCCAGCCCCGTCCGGGCACCTGGGGGGCGTAGTTTGCCGGGCGGAGCACCTGGGGGCAGTCCTCCATGTAGTCCACGATCTCCCGCTTGCTCCAGGTGTGATTGCCCATGGTGATCACGTCCGCTCCGGCGTTCAGGATTTCCTCCGCCTGGTGGGGAAGCATTCCCACCACCGCCGCGTTTTCTCCGTTGACCACGGCAAAGTGGGCACCGGTTTTCCGTTTCAGCTGCCGCAGGTGTCGGCGAACCCGCTCTAACCCCGGATTGCCCACCACGTCGCCAACTGCCAATACCTTAAATTCCATGTGTTGCCTCCCAGTGATTGTGCTGGTATTATATACCGGTTTTCCGATTTTCGCAACCGGGAATGTGCCCGAGAACTATCCTAAGAATCTGTAGGGGGCGATGCCCTCATCGCCCCAAGAATAAAAGACTATGCGTGTATTCCAAATCTTCCAAAGACTTTTGACGCTGATCCCTCCGGGGGCAATGTTCTTGTCCCGGCAAGAACATTGAGAAGTAAGCGGGCTTAGGGGGTGCTGCCGAAAAGCCGCCCCCTTGAGAATCCCCCGGCCGCCCTGACGAACTGCATCAGAATCTTTCGGCTGAGTAATCGCATTTTTCAGAATTTTCCAGCTTCCGCAGCAAACGCGGTGCGGAAAACCGCACCGCGCCGAAGTTCAATAGTGAATCACGTTATCCGCTTTCCGGATGCGCTCCAGCACCGGGGCTGCCTCCGGGCTTTGGAAATAGTCCAGGGTGGTCTGGGGCACCAGGGCTTTCAGGGTCTCCCAGTCCCCCTTTTTCAGGGCCAGCCGGACGGTGGAGGCACTGATGGCCTGACCCGCCGCCTGCTTTCGGGGTACCACATGGCACGCGATCCCCGCCTTGGGCAGCTCCCGAACCATAATTTCGTTATAAAGCCCCGTGACCTGGCTGGTAGGCTCCTCGCCCACGAACCGCTTCGTCACGTTCAGCACCCCGGCGATTTTCGTAAATACCGCCAAGTCCAGTCTTGCATGACCCTGGATCACCGCCGCCGCGTCCTTGAGGAAGTAGCTGGGGAAGGTGGCACTGCTGATGATGTAGGGGCCGGAATCGTGGAGTACCACGTTGGGAATGTGGGCAACCCCCGCCCGCACCAGCCTTTTGCGCACAGCGAAGGGCACCAGAGAAGTGTCCTCGCTGAGGACGAACAGATGGAGGGTGTCGCACTGGGCTGCCGCCGTCTCCGCAAGATACTGATGCCCCAGAGTGAAGGGGTTGGCGTTCATGACGAGCGCGCCGGAAACGCCCTGGGTCTTCGTCTTTTCCAGAGCCTTCAGATAGCCGGGGAAGCCGTTTTTCCGGTTCTCCATGAACACCAGCATGCCGTCCACCCGGGCAATCTCGTAAAAGCCCAGACTGCCGAAAAACCGGGCGGAACCCACCTTGGTATACAGGAACAGGTGTGTATTTCCCCTTGCCATCTGCATCTCCATCAGGTGGGAGAGGATTTCGTTCAGAAGTCCCTCCCCCTGGTGCTCCCGGCTCACAGCAAAGCACCGCAGCGTGCTGCCGAAGCAGCTGCCGGTGGCGATGATCCTGTCGTTTTCGTCCCGCATGGCGCAGATATAGTCTAAGTTGGCATCCCGGGTGATCCCCTCCCGGTGAAGCAACGCGTCCACCTCGGCAAGGCTCCGCTTGTCCCAGGGGTAAACCTGGGAAATGGCGTAATCACGCATGGGCTTCCTCCTTCAGAAAATGCAGCATCAGGGTCATGGCCAGCAGGTCTGCCGTACCCCCAGGAGAGAGATTTTTCTCCACAAAGTCCCGGTTCATTTCCTCCAGAGCCTCCGCGCCGGGGAACGGCTCCCGCTCCAGAAGACGCTTGGCCTGTTCGGAAGCGGCCTTCGCCTGCTCGTAGCCCCCCCGGTGGATCATGTTGGTGTCCACCGTGTCCGCCAGCATGGCAAGAAGAGCCGCGCAGCCGGCCTCGTTGATGGATTTACCCTGGGACAGGGCGGCCTCCAGCTTGGGAAGGCCGATTTTCCCCACTGCCGGGAAGCCCGCCTCCGCCTGACCCCGAACGCCGGTGACGCCGTAGCGCAGATAGAGCTTCTGGCCAGCGGTTCTGGCAGTTTCCGGGGTCAGTCCGGCAAAATCCCGGGCGGTCAGACCCCGGGTCATAGCGGCGCACTGGGCAAGCACCCGGTTGGAATCCCCCCAGGCCTGCCGCTCCAGCCGCCCCAGGGCACCGCAGAGAATGCCCATGGAGAAGATCGCCCCCTTGTGGGTATTCACCCCGCCGGTGGAGGCCAGCATCTGCCCCTCGGCCAGAAGCCCCGGTGCCCGCAATGCCCGGAAGGTTTCCTCCGGGGTTCCCCCCTGCCGCCCGATTTTCACGCATTGGGCGAAATAGGGAAAAAGCCCCGCCCCGCTGGAAAGGAAGGTAAACATATCCATATCCCGATGGCTGCCGCTGTTTTCCCGATCCACCAGGCCGGGCTTGGGGGTCACGGCCACCTCAAACAGCAAGGCCTGCACCGCCAGCCGGGCGGCGCACTGACAGTCCTCCTGTAAAAGAGCCGCCTCCAGAATTTGGGTCGTTTTTTCCTGGAGCTGGGCTACGCCGTGGGCGCGGCTCCTGGCGCAGGCCGTGGCCATACCGCCGCAGATCAGGCACCGGCGGCCTTCCTTCCCAAGCTCCTGTCGGTCGATTTTCCGGCCGGTTTTGTCCAATACGTCCATGTCAAAGAGCCGTCCGATTGGGGCGGAATCCTCGATTTCCGAAGTGATTTTCTTCACCGCCAGGGGCGAAGAATCCACCAGAAAAAAGGCCTCGTTGCCGGTTTTCTCCCGGATCTCCTCAAAATGGGTCACTTCCATCCCCGCCGCGGCCAGCTGCTGCCGCAAAAGCCGCCGCCCCAGGGCGTACCCCCGGCCAATCAGGGGGCTGTTTTTCACCGGCCCCGCGATATTCATGGTAAAGCAGACAAGCGTCTGCCCAGAATCTTCCAGCAGCTCCCGCTGCTTTTCCGCCCGCCGCTCCCGGGCATCCAGCATTTCCCGTAATGACACTTCCATGGGCTTACACTCCCCCCTGTTTTCCCTTATGATACACCAGAATCCTGCATTTGTGAAGTATGACTTGCAGTTTGCCGGATTTTGCGGTAGAATGGAGGAAATCGTTTCAGGAGGCGGGTTCGTGAAGGAAATCAATCTGACGGAAGGGCCGATTTTTGCAAAGCTGGCGCGGTTTTCCCTGCCCATGATTGCGGGAAATCTTTTGCAGCAGGTCTATAATCTGGTGGACACCCTCATCGTGGGAAAATGTATCGGCTCGGATGTCCTGGCACCCCGGACGCCTTTGAGGGTTGTCGCCATCTGGCTGTCCATTCCCATCGGCTGGGTGCTGGCCGACCTGGCGGGGCTGGTGTTCTATCGCCGTCTGCGGCACAAACTGTAAGCTGCCCTTTTCCCAACGGACATGACATATGCCGCAGCTGTCCGGGAAATCGGAATCTGAAGGAGAAAGCAATCTATGAATATAGAGAAAATTGTGAAGAACGGCACCATCTGCGCAGTGATTCGCAGTGATAAAATCGTAATTACAGATGCGCAGTCCGCACTCGACCTGCTGATGACAGCAAAATACGATTTTGGCACGAAGAATATCGTGATTGACAAGAAACTGATCAACGAGGATTTTTTCATCCTCAGTTCCGGTCTCGCAGGCGATATTCTCCAGAAATATATCAATTATGGCGGGCGAATTGCCGTCTATGGCGATTTTTCTCACTACACCAGCAAACCCCTGCATGACTTCATCTATGAGAGCAACCAGGGACATGATGTGTTCTTCGCTGCAACCGAAGACGAAGCGGTTGAGCGTTTATGCCGCTGACTTCCAGTTTGTTTTTTCCCCGGAACGGAGAAAGCCCGCCGTCGGCGGGCTTTTCTCATACTCTCTTTTCCCGACGGATGCCCCGGTAGGCACCGTCGGCGCAGCAGCCCGCTTCCCGGTAGCCATGGGAAGCATAATAATCATTCAGGGCGGCGTTATCCACGGCGCAGTCCAGCCGGAGGGCCGTTTTTCCGTCCTTCCGGGTCAGAGCCTCGATTTGGCCAAGCATCCAGCCGCCAACACCGGGAGCGGCCGCGTCCGTCACCAAATTATGGACATAGTATGCAGGCTCTCCGGCTCGATCTGCCCAGCGGTCATCTTCAGAAAGGAGCACCACCGCCCCCAGAATTTCGCCGGTCGCCCGGTCTTCCGCCCCGTAGAGCCTGCCTTCCGCCGCCTGGGTCTGGAAATAGCTCCGGGGATACACGGTCAGATAATCCGTGGCGTTCCACTGACGCAATCCTTTTTCCTCCATCCAGGCGATCCGCTTTTCATACAACGCGAAAATTTCGGGGACATCTTCCTCTGCCGCCTTGCGAAATACACAGTCCATGTTCTTTCCCTCTCCCTTTTGAAGGTTTTCCTCAGTATATCACATCTTCCGCCGGGTTTCAACTGCCCCAAACGACAGGCAGACTCCCCAGAAAGAAGGACACGCAATTTAGGGAGGCTTGCGCGCATTCGTCCTGGGGAGTCTGTCGCTTGGGGGATTAGGGGGTTATCAGAAAAGGATAAGAAGGTAGCAATGTAATAAGCCCGATAAGGTCGGGCGAACCGGGCATCCGGCTTTCAGATGAAGCCCGGTTCCTTTTGGTTAGCATATGCTAACCATGGCTATATGATAACCGATAATTCCGGTTTTGTCAATCCCCTTTTTACAATTTTCTCAAAAAATTTTTGTTGACATTGCCAGCTGTCCACGCTATAATACTTCAAAAATGAATCATTCAATTTTGAATCGTCTCGAGGAGGGAGCCAAATGCACTTCAGCGTCACCATTTCCCGAAAGATCGGTCAGGCCTACAGCGCGGTCTGCAAGCCCCTGTGCCGGGAGCTGGAGCTTCCACAGACGGCCTTCGACATTCTCATGTTCCTGGGCAACAACCCGGCCTACAAAACCGCGGGAGAGATCGTGGAGCTGCGCCACATCAAGGCCAACCTGGTCTCCGTCAATGTGGATCGGCTGGTTCGGGAGGGCTATCTGACCCGGCACCCGGTAGCCGGCGACCGGCGGAAAACCGAGCTTCTGTGTACGGAAAAAGCCCAGGATATCATCGCCCGGGGCCGCCAGGTGCAGGATGCCTTTTCCCGGCGGCTGCTGGACGGCATGAATGGCACCCAGCGGGAGGCTCTCACCGATGCGCTGAACCAGATCGAAGAAAATCTCGATGAAATTCTGGAGGAAGAAAAACAATGACCATTTTGCTGACAATCATCGTAACCTTTTTCGCGGGCATGGGCGCAGGCCTTGGCACGGGCTTCGCCGGCATGAGTGCCGCCGCGGTCATCAGCCCCATGCTCATCACCTTCCTGGGGATGGATCCCTACATGGCCGTGGGCATTGCCCTGTCGTCGGACGTGCTGGCCAGTGCCGTCTCCGCCTATACCTACCACAAAAACAAGAATCTGGACATCCGAAACGGCCTGATTATGATGGTCAGTGTGCTGCTTTTCACCGTGGTGGGCAGCTATGTGGCCAGCCTGGTGCCGTCCACCACCATGGGCGGCTTCTCCGTGTTCATGACCTTCCTGCTGGGTGTGAAATTCATCGTCCGTCCTGTCATGACCACGAAGGAAGCCATGGCCCAGACCGATGCCAGGAAGCGTGCCATCCAGTCCATGATCTGCGGCGTAATGATCGGCTTCATCTGCGGCTTCATCGGTGCCGGCGGCGGCATGATGATGCTGCTGATTCTCACCAGCGTCATGGGCTACGAGCTGAAAACCGCCGTGGGCACCAGCGTGTTCATCATGACCTTCACCGCCCTGACCGGCGCGGTATCTCACTTTGCCATCGGCGGCATGCCCGATATGCTGGTGTGGGTGCTGTGCGTGGTGTTCACCCTGCTGTGGGCCAGGATCGCCGCGGTGTTTGCCAACAAGGCGCAGCCCAAGACCCTGAACCGGGCTACCGGCGTGGTGCTGGTGGTGCTGGGCCTTGTCATCATGGGCTTCCAGCTGCTGAAATAAGCGCAAAAAATCCCCTACAACACGCTTTTCCGATGCTGTAGGGGTTTTTCTTGCGCATTTTGCTTGCAATTTGTCAAGTCCTGTGATATTCTATACCTGGTGCTGTCAGTAGTGCCCCGGCAGGCGGTTCCCCCGATCTTTTCGGGGGTGATATTCTTCTTTTGCCCCCAATCCACTGTGAGAGGGGGTGGCAGGCATGAATGTTACATGGGAAGGAATTTTTCAATTCTGCATGGTCATTACAGCTGTCATTGCCCTGGTTCGCCAGGATAGCAATAGCAAGAAGAGATAACCGCCCACTCTTACCAAAGTAACGGTTATCTCTTAACAGTGCTTTGGGGGAGCCGACCTGCTGGCAGCACCCTCTTCACCTACACTATACTCCAGTTTTTCAATTTTGTCAACTGCTCCGTTCTCCGGCGGGGCGGTTTTTTAACGCCTAAACGTATGCTCCGTTCCGCTCGTTAAACCGGTGGAAGGCCTCATAGCTCTGCGGGCTTAAGCCCCGCTCGATTTCCAGCGCGTCCCGGGCAGCGATCTCCCCAGGCACGCCAAGGCTCTCCAGCAGCCGCCGCACCGTATCCAACCGCTGACAGGTATTCTCGGCAATCTGCGCCCCCTTGGGGGTCAGGGTGATGATGTGGTGCTCCCCCACGGACACATAGTCCTCCTCCTGAAGCTGCTTGATAAACACGCACACCGTGGCTCTGGATACCCCCAGGTTCCGAGCCAAATCGGCGGCGTGAACGGGATTTTTTCGGCTCAGGCAGTGGATTCGCCGGAGATAGTCCTCCAGACGGCTGTTTTCTCTGGGCATACGGTTCCCTTCCTTCTGGCATGGGCGGGAAAGGTTTGCGTTAGCACTAGCTAACCGTCCATGCAATCAATTAGTTAGCTTTCGCTAACCTTCGCTATCATACACGATTTTGCCGTCTGTGTCAAGCGTTGGATTTTCTCCCCTTCCATAACCCGCGAAAATGTGCTATAATGTTATTACTATCTCAGACAAGGAGTACCCCCAATGACCTATGAAGAACTGAAAGCCAAAATGGACGAGAGCCATTATATTTACGATGAAACCCTGGCCACGGTGCTGTTCGTGGCTCTGCAGCTGGGTCGTCCCCTGCTCATTGAGGGCGCCGCCGGCGTGGGCAAAACGGAGGTTGCCAAGGTCATGGCCGCCGCCCTGGGTCGGGAGCTGGTGCGGCTGCAATGCTATGAGGGGCTGGACGAGAGCAAGGCTCTGTACGAGTGGAATTACCAGAAGCAGCTGCTTTCCATCCAGGTGAACATGAACACCCAGGATCGGGACAGCCTGACGAAGAGCCTGTTCAGCGACGAATACCTGCTGGAGCGGCCGCTGCTGAAATCCATCCGGTCGGAGAAGCCGGTGGTGCTGCTCATCGACGAAATTGACAAGGCCGACGAGGAATTCGAGGCCTTCCTGCTGGAGCTATTGTCCGAAATGCAGGTGACGATCCCGGAAATCGGCACGGTGAAGGCCAAGTCCATCCCCTTCGTGGTGCTCACCTCCAACCGGGCAAGGCCGCTGAGCGAAGCCCTGCGCCGCCGGTGTGCCTACCTTTACATTGCGTACCCGGACATGGACAAGGAGCTTGCGATCTTGCGGGCGAAGCTTCCGCATGTGGACGACCGGCTCTGCGCCCAGGTGGCTCTGGCGGTGCAGAAGCTCCGCGCCAACGACCAGATTCTCAAAAAGCCCTCCATCGCTGAGACCCTGGACTGGGCAGCGGCTCTGGATGCGCTGGGCATCCGGGATCTGACCCCGGACGCGCTGCGGCAGACCGCAGGCTTTGTACTGAAGAACAACGAAGACCTGGACGCGCTGGACTTGGATGCCGAGCCGGAGCCTGGCCACACCTGTACCTGCGGCGGCAGCTGCGGAGGCCATCACCATGGCTGAGCCGGAGGTTTACCTGGAAAAGCTCTCCGCCTTCTCCCGGATTCTGCGGCTGGAGGGTCTGGCCGTCAGCCCCAAGGAGACCGAGGACGCCGGGCGGCTGCTGATTGCCCTGGGTCTTACCGACCGGGAGCAGGTGAAGGCCGCCCTGCGGACGGTTTACGCCAAGTCCCGGGAGGAGCAGCTTTCCTTCGACCGAGCCTTCGATGGCTTCTTCCTTTCCGAGGAGGCCATGCGCCGCCAGGCAAAGGAGGCCATGGAGCGGGAGCGGGAAATGCGGCAGCACCGGCAGGAGGCCGAGGAAGAACTCCAGCTGGGCGGAAAGCCCATGGATTTAAGCGACGAGCAGCGGCGCACCTACGCCGCCATGCCGGAGGAAGCCCGGGAGAGACTGCGCAGCTTCATGGAAAAATACCGGGGTACCGCCGAGCGGAACCCCCAGCTTTACAGCGAGTTCATCCATTCCGTCTTCGCCAAAACCCTGATGGAGCAGCAGATGCTCCTGGAAAACGCCGGGGTGGGCGCCCAGGCATTGGATCCGGAAATCGGCATTCTCTACCGGGACATTTCCGAGTTCAAAGACACAGAGATTCCCAAGGCCATTGACCTGATTCAGAGTGTGGCTCGGCAGATCAACGGGGAGCTTTCCGCCAAAAAGCGAGCCGGGGGTCACACGGGAAAGCTGGATTTCCGCCGCACCATCCGCAAGGGTCTGGAAACCGGCGGCAGCTTTTCCCGTCTGCGCTACCGGAAAAAACGCGCCCACCGGCGTCACCTGGTGCTGCTGTGCGATGTTTCCGGCTCCATGGTGCAGTTTTCCGAGTTTGCCCTCCGGTTTATCCAGAGCCTGAACCAGGTTTCCGACAATTCCCGCACCTTCCTGTTCTCCGAGAGCATCATCGAGGCGGACGCTTTCCAGCTGCAGAATATGGATTCCTTCCGCTCCTTCGTCCGGGATTCGGCGCTTTACGGCAAGGGCACGGACTTAGGCGCCGCCCTGGAGTACCTGTGCGGCCGCCGTCCGCCGGTGCTGAACGGCGCCACTACCCTTCTCATTCTCTCGGACACCAAGACCATCGACCAGCCCCGGGCGTTGGCGGCTCTGGGGGAGGCCAAGCGTCAGGCGGGTCGGGTGATTTTCCTGAACCCCATTCCTGAGGGGAAGTGGAAGTATGTGCGAAGCATTCAGAGTACCGCGGCGATGTGTTCCATGGTGCCGTGCAGCACCCTGCGGGAGCTGGCCGCCGCCTGTCGGAAGCTGACGGTACCGTAATCGTTTCATTCCTATATTTGCAAAAGGAGCACACCCGGCGGGTGTGCTTCCCTTTTCTATGTTCGCTCAGATCGTCCAGTTCTGGCTGTCGGTTTGCAGGCTCACCATATGGGTATACAGGCCGTTTCTGGCATACAGTGCGTCGGGGCTGCCCTGCTCGGCTACCACGCCGTCGGAGAGCACCACGATCTTGTCCGCACCGGCCACGGTACGCATCCGGTGGGCGATGATCAGCACGGTCTTGTTCTGAATCAGCCGGGACAGAGCCGTCTGGATCAGGGTCTCGTTTTCCACATCCAGGCTGGCCGTGGCCTCGTCCAGCAGGATAATGGGCGCGTCCTTCAGGAATGCCCGGGCAATGGAGATCCGCTGCCGCTCGCCGCCGGACAGGTACACGCCCTTGGTGCCGATGACGGTGTGGATGCCCTCCGGGAACTTTTCGAGAATGTCCATGCACTGGGCATCCTTCAGTGCCGCCAGCACCTGCTCCTCGGTAGCGTCAGGTCTTCCCAGCTTCACGTTGTCCAGGATACTGCCCTTGATCAGGCGGCTGTTCTGGAAGACGAAGGACACGGTGTCCATCAGCTCCTCCTTGGGAATCTCCCGGACATCCACGCCGCCAATGCGGACGCTGCCGCTGTTTGCGTCAAAGAAGCGCGCCATCAGGCTGGCCAGGGTGGACTTTCCGCCGCCGGAGGGGCCAACCAGAGCCACGGTCTGACCCGGCTCCACCCGCAGGGAAACGCCCTTGATAACCTCCTGCGCCCCATCGTAGCTGAAGTGTACATTCTCCAGCTCCACGGAGCTGTCCTTAGGATGCTTGGGGGCATTGGGTACGGAAACAGGGGCGGCATCCAGCACGGAGTCGATCCGGCTCAGCGCATCCTCCACAATCAGCTTACTCTCGCTCATGTACATGATTTTGGTCAGGGTCAGGGAGATCACCGGGGTGATGATGATGTAGAACAGAAGATTCAGCAGGAACTTTGATGTCACGCCCTGTCTCGTCGCCAGCAGACCGCCGGCGATCAGGAAGGCGAACACGCCGTTGATGGCCGCGGTGTAGAACAGCATGGGCATCCTCAGCTCCTTGGTATAGGCCACAACCCACTTTTCGTACTCGTCAATGGTGGCCTTGAACCTCCTGAAGGAAAACACGGACTGGCCGAAGGTCTTCACCACCGGAATCCCCCGGACGTATTCCACCGCCTCATTTGACATGGCCGCCAGAGCGTTGCCGTACTGACGCATTTTCTCCGCCATCCGGGAGCCGGTCATGACGCTCATAATGGCAAAGCCCAGCAGCACCGGCACCAGGCTCAGAAGTCCCAGCCGCCAGTCGAAAACCAGCAGCAGAGCCAGCAGGCCCACAGGCGTTGCCATGGCACTGTACTTATCCGGCAGCTGGTGCGCAAGATAGGTCTCCGCCGCGCCGGTACTCTCCTGAATGACCTTGCGGAGCTTGCCGCTTCCGTAGCTTTCCGTAAAGCCCAGGGGCAGCCGCGCAAGATGGGCGGACACGGTCAGCCGCAGATTGGTGGCCACCCGGAAGGCTGCCATGTGGGAGCACAGCAGGGCGCAGATATAAATGAGGTAGGAAAGCACCGCGAACGCAACCGCCATCCAGCCGTAGCGCGGAATATTCACCGCCTGGGAATAGTCCGGCGCGGCATTCAGCACATCCCGCAGAATCTGCCAGATGTACAGGAAAGGCAGCAGTGCCACCAGGGCGCTGGCGGCGGCCAGAACCCAGGAAGCATAGGTAAAGTACCTGTAGCTTCCCGCATAGTCCATCAGCCGGGACAGATCGGATTTCTTTTTCATATTGCACCTCCATTTTTAGTTAGCCAATGCTAACTCCAGAATTTTAGGAAAGCCGCCCTCGGGCAGCTTTCCGGATCCTCGCGCGCCTATTCTACCAGCCATCCGCGGAAATGTCAAGACGGAAGGCACCGCAATTGAACAGTATGTCATTGTAGACTGTCTCCGGGAATGCGCTTCGCGCGTGGACGATATCGAAGTCGATTACACGAAGGTGTGAATTCCATCGAGCCGGAATTCAGCAGCAGTCCACCGGACTGCTGCATTTCAATCGTTCGAGTCCTATATCTGGATTGTCCACCAAAAAAGAACAGGCCTACCTGTTGGTAGGTCTGTTCTTTTTTGGTGGACGATATAGGACTCGAACCTATGACCTTCCGCACGTCAAGCGGATGCTCTAGCCAGCTGAGCTAATCGTCCATAGGCACTCGTGAATGCCTGATTAGTATACATGGGGAATGGGCTTTTGTCAAGCCTTTTTTGCGTTTCCGGTGAAAACGGGCATCACAGAAACGGAAATCCGGCAGTCTGCGCTTCGTAGACTGCCGGGTTCTAATTATGCCGCTTCCGCGGCTGTGGTTTCTTGGGTAGCTTCGGGAACGGTGGCCACGGGCTGGGTCTGAGCCTGGGTGGCCAGCTCCGGGTGCTCCGCCAGATTCTGGTAATAGGCCTCCCGGTCGGTCTTGGCCTGAGCCAGCTCCTCCTGGCAGGCTGTCAGCCCGTCGCCGATGATCTTCATGGTCTTGGCGTAGGAATCCTGGGCGGCGGAAAGCTCCCCGTCTGTCAGATCATAATCCGTCTTCCACTGGTCTTCCTTGTCCTTGAGCAGGGGCAGAATGTTGTACTCCCGCTTCCCGTTCTTGGCGTGCATATTCACCCAGGTGGGGATGGCGTCGATGCCAGCCACATAGACCTTGCCGTCGGAATACTTCTCGAAGGTCACGCTCAGCAGCACGCCGGACTCGGTGTACCGGGAGAACTTGTTGCTGATGCCCGCTCTCTGGTTGGACACCGCATTGCCCAGAGAGTACAGGCAGTAGGTCTTGTGCTCCGGATTTTCCGTGCTCTGGAGCAATGCCATAGGCTGCACCACATGGGGATGGCCGCCCACGATCACGTCAAAGCCCATATCGCAGAGCTTCTGGGCCATCTTGTCCTGGGCGGCGTTTTCCTTGATCTCGTACTCCTCGCCCCAGTGGATGAAGATCATGGTGGCCTCGGCTCCATCCTCCTTCATGCCCTCTAAGATGGGCTTCAGCTCGTTATAGAGCTTGTCCGGATTGCTCTTGCTGAAATAGTTGGCCTGACCCTCGTCCTTGATGTAGGAAAGGCCGTTCAGGGAGAAGCCGGTTCCGGAAACGCCGTAGGCCCAGGAATAGGCCACCATGCCCACCTTGATGCCGTTGATATCCACCACGGAGTACCGCTTTTCGCCGGGCAGCTGGGTGCCGAGGGAAGCCAGGCCTGCCGCCCGGACGGTTTCGATGGTGCGGATCAGGCCGTCGCCCATGGTGTCGCCGGCGTGGTTGTTCACGGTGAGCAGCATGTCGTAGCCCGATTCCTTGACCCCGTCGGCCAGACCGTCCGGGCAGTTGAAGGCCGGATTGCCCTGGTAGGTGTACTTATCGCCGCCGAAGGTGGTCTCCAGGTTGGCGATGGCGTAGTCATAGCTGCTGATCAAGTCCTTGCTGTACTTGAAAATCCGGGTAAAATCGTAGCCGTTTCCCTCCTGGCAGGAGACGAACACCGGCTTGTGCATCAGAAGGTCGCCCTGGGTGCTGATGGTAGCCGTGGCCACCACACGCTCCGGCTCCGGGGCTTCCGTAGTAGGCGGAACGGTGGTTTCCGGCACGGTGGTCTCAGGCTGGGATGGCTGGGTGGGCAGCACCAGAGAGCTGTCCTGGGTGGGCGTTGTCTCCGCCTCCTTGTTCACCATATCAATGCACAGGTAAATCAGAAAGGCGGTAGCCGCCAGCATCAGCACAATCAGAATCGTAAGCACCACGGTCAGAGCCGTATGGCCGCCCTTGGGTTTTTGAGACATGAATTTCCTCCTTACAGAAACGCGTCCAGCAAATAGTGGACGGAACGAACGGGCTTGCCGCCCTGCAGATAGACCCGGGGCACCCGGCGGCTGATGCCGCAGACGAACTCATAGTTGAAGCTGTCGGCCAGAGCCGAAATGGCTTCCATGGTGATGGTTTCGGCTCCGTCGGTACCCACCAGAGTCACCCGATCGCCTACCTTCACTCCCGGAATCCCGGTCACATCCACCATCATCTGATCCATGCAGATTCTGCCCAAAATGGGAGCCTTCTGTCCGTGGATGAGCACATAGAACTTGCCGGATAGATTCCGGCGGTAGCCGTCGGCGTAGCCCACGGGGATGGTGGCGACCACCGTGTCCTGAGTGGTCACATAGGTGCCGCCGTAGCTGATCTCCCGACCGGCAGGCAGCGTCTTCACATGGGTCACCCGGCTGAGCCAGCGCAGGGCGGGACGGAGCTTCAGAAGCCCCGGATCTACCTGGTCGCTGGGGTACATGCCGTAGGTGATGATGCCGGAGCGTACCATCTCATAGGGTGTCCGGAAATTCATCAGTCCGGCGGAATTGTTCAGATGACGGATGGGGATTCTGATCCCACGCTTTTGGAGCATTTCGTCAAATTCCGCGAACCGCGCCGCCTGGGCTTCCGCCCGGCTTAAATCTTCGCAGTCAGCGGTGGCAAAGTGGCTGAACATGCCCTCGGCTTCCAGCCCGGGCAGGGCGGCGATTTTCGCGCAGATATCCGCATCGGCCTGCGTCACCTGGAAGCCGATCCGGCTCATGCCCGTGTCCACGGCGAAGTGAAATTTGGCGGTCTTGTTCAGAAAGCCCGCCGCCTGGGACAGAGCCTTGCCGTCCTCGAAGCGGTAAATGGCAGGCCGGATATCCTGCAAAATGGCCGTGGGGAAGGCCTCCGTGGGGGTATAGCCCAGGATCAGAATGGGCGTGGTCAGCCCCGCGTCCCGGAGCTCCAGAGCCTCCAGAATGGAGCTGACGCAGAAGAAGGCGCACTTGTCCTTCAGAAGCCGCGCCACCTGCACCGCCCCGTGGCCGTAGGCATCGGCCTTGATGACCGCCATCACCGGCACTCCGGCCTTTTCCCGGATGGCATCCAGGTTGTCCGAAATGGCATCCAGGTCGATGACCACCCGGGTAGCGTCAAAATCCACGAAAATCAGTCCTCTTTTTCAGCGTTTTTCCCATTCTACCACAGAAGAAGGGAAAAGTAAACCCGAAAAAGCTTAAGGATTCCTTGCGATTCCTGTCGGAATGTGATATACTATAGATAATTCAGTATCGATTGGAGGGAATGCCGTGGCACGCGCTGACAACTACCTCAAGCAGGCCGCCCAGGCAAAGGCCTGGTTCCTGACCTATGACCAGCAAGCCCTGATCCGCAAGTTAAACCTTGCCCATGACGAAGACTATCTCTACCCGGTGCTCTTTTCGACCACCTATCGGCTGAATCGGAAAACCGGGGACTTAGAGCGTCAGGGCAAGCAAGGCTGGGAGGACGCCAACACCCACGCCGAAGTGATGACCCTGCTCGATCTGATCTGCGACAGCCGGGAAGACCGGTTTGTCAGCGGAAAATGGAAGGATATGGCCCAGTTCGGTCACGTCTTCCACCAAAAGCTGCTGGAAGAGCGGGATCCCCTGGCCGAACGGTTTCAGGAAAATCCGGAGGCTCTGCGCCGGGGATGCCTGGCTCTGGGCGGCAAGCCCATGCCCACGGGGGACATTGCCTACGCCATTGAGGTCTTCGACGGCCTGCCCCTGATGCTCCAGCTCTGGTTCGGGGACGAGGATTTCCCCGCCAATCTGCGGCTCCTGTGGGATGAAAACGCCCTGATGTACCTAAAATATGAGACCATGTATTTTGCCCGGGATTTGCTGTATTCCCGGCTGAAATCCGAATTGGAGGAGCAGGTATGAAGAAAAGCAAGCGGCCGGTGAACCCCATCTACAAGAACAAATCCACCCTGGCGGTTTACCTGACCCTCCGGGCTTTGATTCTCTTTATCCTCGTCCGGGCGGTGCTCAGAAGAGAATATGAAAGCGTGTTCTTCTGCGCCCTGTCCCTGGTGCTGATGCTCATGCCCAGCATTCTTTCCAAAAAGCTGAAAATCGTCCTGCCGGATACCCTGGAGATCATCATTCTGCTGTTCATTTTCGCAGCGGAAATACTGGGGGAGCTGAACAGCTTCTACGTCCGGGTACCCAACTGGGACACCATGCTGCACACCGTCAACGGCTTTCTGTGCGCCGCCATCGGCTTTGCCCTGGTGGATATGCTCAACCGGAACGAGCGGTTTTCCTTCCAGCTGTCGCCCCTGTATCTGGCCATCGTTTCCTTCTGCTTTTCCATGACCGTAGGCGTGCTGTGGGAGTTCTTTGAGTTCGGCAGGGATTACTTTTTCGGCGGTGATATGCAGAAGGATACCATTGTCCACGCCATTCATTCTACAGCCCTGGATCCCACCATGTCCAATATCGTCGTCCACGTCCGGGATATCCAGGACGTGATCCTGGTTCACTCCGACGGCACCCGGCAGGCTCTGGGGCTGGGGGGCTATCTGGACATCGGCATCATCGACACCATGAAGGATCTGTTCGTGAACTTCATCGGCGCGGTGGTCTTCTCCTGCATTGGCTATTTCTATGTCAAGCATAAGGGGAAGGGCAAGGTTGCCAACCGGTTCATTCCCACGGTGGAAACCCCGGGGGAAACGAAAGACAGCAGATAAACAGCTGGCTCACCAGAAGCCGCAGACAGCGAACGCCACCCTCATTCCAGGCTTCTCCCAAAACGGGAGCGGCGGCTCTGCGCAGCCGTTCCGGGCATTTGCAGAGAATCGGGCACCGGGACATCACAAAAGCTCGGAAAGCTCTGATGAAATCGGCAGGAGCTGACAGCGAGAGGTTTCGCTCCAGGCAAGGTTCCAAAAAGGTCGAAATTCTGTATGTACCCGCAAGGGGGGTATAGCGCATCCGTAAGCCAGCTTGCGCCGGCTTACGGATGCGCTATATTTCCCATTTTTGGAGCCGCAGCCTGGGGGCAAAAGATCCGCTGCCCAGCCGCAGACGATTGATTCAGAGATCCCTTAGAATGCTACCCGGAAGATCAGTGCAATGGCGCACAGGAGAATTGCCAGGGGCACATAGAGGAACCTTCCCAGGTTGTACCAAAGGCTCCCATGGGGCTTGCCGGCACCCAGGTTCACGGCGTCCAGCAGCTCCTTCCGGGGCAGCACATAGAACCAGCTGACGGCACCCAGGGTGGCACCGATGGGAATGATATAAATGGATACCAGATCCATCCAGGGTCCCCACTTGGCAATCGGCTCCATGGGAAGGCCGAAGCCCAGGCAGGCCGCCGCTAGAATCCCCAGCACCGCCAGCCGGTTCAGCTTCGGGAACCGGTGCAGCAGAGATTCCGCCACAGCCTCGAACATATTCTGCAAAGAGCTGACCCCGGCGAAGATCATGGCCACATACAGAATCACCGCGAAGAGCCGTCCCAGGGGAATGCCCTGCAAAATTTCAGGCAGGGTCACGAAGAGCAGTCCCGGCCCGGCTCCCACGTCCAGTCCATAGGAGAAGCAGGCGGGCAGGATCACCAGGGCGGCAACCATGGCCGCCACGGTGTCAAACAGTGCGGTGTGCCGGGCAACTCCCACCACGTCCTCCTGCCGGGACAGGTAGGCTCCATAGACGATCATGCCGCTGCCGGTGACGGACAGAGAGAACAGAGCCTGACCCATGGCCTGAATCCACACGTTGGGATCGGACAGATATTCCCACCGGGGGGTGAGCAAAAAGACATAGCCCTCCGACGAGCCGGGGAGCAGAGCCACCCGAATGGCAAGGATCAAAAAAATCAGGAAGAACAGGGGCATCATGACCTTGTTGGTCTTCTCGATGCTTTTGGCTCCCAGCAGCAGGGTCAGCAGCGTACCGCAGACCACCGCAATGTGGTAGGGCACTACAGAATAATCCCGGCCGGAGAAGTCGGCGAACCAGGCGGCGGTATCCGCCGTCAGCAGAATGCCGGTGAGGGAGTCCACAAGAGCCTTGAGTACATAGCTGATGATTACCGCGTAACCGATGGCGATGCACAGGGAGCCGGCCAGAGGCAGCCAGCCCAGCACCTTTCCCACCTTGCCCAGCCTCCGGCTTTTTTCCCAGGCGGCCTCGTAGGTGCCCAGGGTGCCGGTGCCGGTGTGCCGACCCATGGCAAATTCCGCGGGCAGAGCCACGCAGCCGAACAGAGCCACAAACAGCAGATAGATCAGCAGAAACGCGCCGCCGCCGTTGGAACCCATTTTGTTGGGGAAGCCCCAGACGTTGGCCATGCCGACGGCGGAGCCTACCGAAGCCAGAATGAAGCCCCAGCGGCTGCCAAAGCCCGGGCGTTTGGATGAATTCATGGAGATCCTCCTTTTTTACGGCTTAGCGAACGGATTTCGCGTATTCTGTGGGGGTAATGCCGAATTTTTCCTTGAACTGCCGGGAGAAATGATGAACGGTGGAATACTGAAGCTCCGCGGCGATCTCCGTGAAATTCAGGTTGTTTTCCCGGATCATCTGCTTGCTCTCCTGGAGCTTGATCCGCCGGATATATTCCCCGGGGGAGATTTGCAGGTTTTTGTGGAACAGAGCCGTCAGATAGCTGGGGCTTACGTCCACCTGCCGGGCAACCAGAGGCACGGACAGCTTCTGCCGGATGTGGGAGGAAATGAACTGCTGAGCCTGACGGATGATCTCGTTTTCCGAGTGTACCGCGTTGGCGGTCTGCAGCTTGCCGCCGGTGGGGGCGGTGGTCTCCCGCAGCAGAAGAAGCAGCAGCAGATTCAGCTGGCACAGGATGATGTCACCGGACAGGGCATCCGTGGTCTCCTGCTCACGGAGCATGGATTGCAGCAGAGAAACCGCCTTCTGAGGGGCGGTGAACTTCCGATTCAGCAGGGCGTTCAGCTGGCTTCCCCGGGAGGCGAAGGAAATGGTCACAAACCGGGGAGCAACCCCGATGTCGGCGTACTGCATGTGCCACTGACCGGGGCCGTAGATCACCAGATCGCCCTGCTTCAGAAGCAGATCCTGACCTTCGGCCACGGAGTGCAGAGACCCTTGATCCACATAGGTCAGCTCCGCCATGGGGTGGGACTCCCCAGGAAACAGGAAGCCCTGCTCCTTCTCCTGGTAGAAGAAGGTGTACACATCGTCCACCTGAAGCTGGTGATCCATCCGCGGCTCGGCAAAATTCCGGGTGCCTATCTTCTCCGGCGGGGCAGCGGCCCACAGCAGGGCATCCGCCTGACCGACGAAGGGGGTGATGGCGAAGCGCACGTCGGGCTTGATGCACACGGGCTTATCCAGATAATAATCCTGATAGTTTTCCCCGTCCAGACTCACGGACAGCACGCTGGAGCCGGAGCCTCCGGCAGCCCAGGTGTCGGAAAGGGCGCGGAAAATCACCGCGTTCTCCTGGGAAAGAGGGAGGGTGGTGGCTGCGTTTTTATCAAAACCGCCGGTGCTGTGGGAGCGCTCCGGCGGAACGGTTCCGAAGCCCTGGAAGGTAACCTGATTCAAATTCCGGATCATGAGCATTTTCCTCTCAAAAAAATAACAGGGTCATTGCTGACCCTGTTATTATACATAAGATAGTTGAAAATGGCAAATGTTTTCCCGAAAAATCGCCTTTGTATTTTCCACGAAAGTGGGGGCTGATTTTTGGTATTAACGCTGGTATTCAAATTCCAGGTCGTAAATATCCACGGTGTCTCCGTCCTGGATGCCCATTTCCTCCAGCCGGGCGAAAAGCCCTGCCTTGCGAAGCAGGCCGTCGAAGTGGTTCCTGGCCTCATAGTCGTCGAAGTGAATGTTCTCCACCATCCGGCTCAGCCACTCGCCTGTAACCATCCAGGTGCTGCCGTAGTGCTCGATTTCGAAGTCCTTGGGATCAACGGGGGCGGAGGTTTCCTCCACATATTCCGGCTCATAGATGGTGACGGGAGGCAGCTCCTTGAGCTTCCGCGCCACCGCCTGCATCAGCTGCCGGGTGCCCTGGGTGGTACCCGCGCTGATCTCATACAGCTCGCAGCCCGCCTCCTTGGCGGCGGCCCGGAGCCGCGCTAAGTTGTCGCTGTCCGGGGGCAGCAGGTCACACTTGTTGGCGGCCACAATCATGGGTCGGTCGCCCAGGTCAACCGAATAATCATGAAGCTCCTGGTTGATGGCGTGGAAATCCTCCACCGGATCCCGACCCTCGCTGCCGGATACGTCCACCACATGCACCAGCAGCCGACAGCGGTCGATGTGCCGGAGAAAGTCGTGACCCAGTCCCGCACCCTCGGCGGCACCCTCGATAATGCCAGGGATATCCGCCATGACGAAGGACACGCCCTCTTCCACATAGATCACGCCCAGGTTGGGGAAGAGGGTGGTGAAGTGGTAGTTAGCAATTTTGGGTCGGGCGTTGGAGGTAACGGACAGCAGAGTGGACTTGCCTACGTTGGGGAAGCCCACCAGACCCACGTCGGCCAGCAGCTTCAGCTCCAGAATCACGTCCCGCTCCTGACCCTTGAGGCCGGCCTTGGCGAACCGGGGAACCTGCCGGGTGGGGGTGGCGTAGTGGGCATTGCCCCAGCCCCCACGGCCGCCCCTGGCGATGACGAAGTCCTCGCCGGTGGACATGTCCACAATGATCTGATTGGTCTCGGCATCCCGGACGACGGTGCCCCGGGGCACGTCGATGACCAGATTCTCTCCCCGCTTGCCCGCCATTTTCCGACCCATGCCGTTGATGCCGGCACCGGCCTGGTACTTGCGCTGATAGCGGAAGTCCAGCAGGGTGGACAGATTGTCGTTGACGTGGAACACCACGCTGCCGCCGTGACCGCCGTCGCCGCCGTCGGGGCCGCCGGAGGCCACATATTTTTCCCGGTGGAAGGCCACGGCGCCGTCGCCGCCCCGTCCGCCAATGACTGTAATGCGAACCTTATCTACAAACATAGCATTTCCCTCCATGTTCTCGGCGGGTGACACAGAAAAAAGAATTGCAGGCTTTCCCCATAGAAGGCATAGGGAACGGATTGCCACACCAGTGTGCGCACTGGTTCGCAATGACAGCCTATCCTTCGGCTCTCCGCGCATATGCCGGGCGGCCAATGGCCGCCCCTACAAGTTCTGAATTGGCTTCCGGAATGACCGGGGGATTGCCACGGCAGTGTGCGCACTGCCTCGCAATGACATGGCCTTTCGGCCGCCCCTACATCCCTATTTGGCAAATATTCTCTTTTCTCTGCCACCCATTTTGTGGAACCGCATGAACAAAAAGAGCCGCCGCGATTGTGGGCGGCAGCTCTTTGTCATTATGCGCTTACTGCTCAGCGTAAACGGAGCACTGACGGCGATCCTTGCCCAGACGCTCGAACTTGACGGTACCGTCAACCAGAGCGAACAGGGTGTCATCCTTGCCGATACCAACGTTGGTGCCGGGATGGATGTGAGTGCCTCTCTGACGAACCAGAATGTTGCCAGCCAGGACAAACTGACCGTCGGCACGCTTCACGCCCAGACGCTTGGACTCAGAGTCACGGCCGTTCTTGGTGGAGCCGCCGCCCTTGTGGTGAGCAAAGAACTGAATACCAATCTTCAGCATGGTGTTACACCTCCAAAACTTCGATATAATCAGGATAATCGTCCCGCAGCGAGCAGAGGTAAATCATCATTCCGGCAAGCACTGCCTGGACGGTTTCCTCCTCGTCGCAGGAAACGGGAAGGGTCAGGGTGATACGAGACTGCTCGTCCTTGACCCGAACCTTTGCCTTGGCGCCGCACACATCGTTGATGGTGGCCTCTGCCATGGCAACCGCGGCGGATACGGCGGCGCAGACAATGTCCTTGCCGACCTCCTCATAGCCGCTGTGACCCGAGACGCTGAACCCGGTGATCCGGTCGCCCTCGGTGTGGAATTCGCATCTTGTCATACATTACAGAGCGATCTTGGTGATCTCGACCTTGGTATAGGGCTGACGATGGCCGATGTGGCGCTTCTCGCCCTTCTTGGCCTTGTAGCGGATGATGTCGATCTTCTTGCCCTTGCCGTTCTTCACGACCTTGGCCTCCACTGCGGCACCCTCGACCACGGGAGCACCGATCCTGGTGTTTTCCCCATCCAGGACGGCCAGAACCTGATCGAACTTGACGGTGGACTCCGCCTCGGCGTTCAGCTTCTCGACGTACAGGGTATCGCCCTCAGCCACGGTGTACTGCTTGCCACCGGTAACGATAACTGCTTTCATTTGTTTCACCTACTTTATATTGTGTAGTCTCGCTCTTGGGGCGCGGACGCGTGGGCGCGCCGACTGAAAGCCCCTTCAATGCGGCTCGGATATTTTACCATTTCGTAAGAAAAATGTCAAGAAAAATTTAGGGGCTTTTCTTGCCTTTTCTCTGCGAATTTGCTATACTGGCAGGGAAAAGAACCGGGCGATCCGCCCGAAAGCCGGGAGGCGGGGAACATGAAGTCAAAAGCCTGGTTGACCCTTCTGGGAGCTGTCCTGTTGGTTTGCCTGGGGCTGAGCCTGTGGCTCCTCCGGCCGGGGAACGCGGCCGGCCGGGCGAGGATCGAAAGCTTCGGGGAAACGGTGAAAACCGTGGATTTAAGGGCTGACCAGGAATTTACCGTCACCGGGGAAAACGGCGGGGTGAACGTCGTCACCGTCCGGGACGGAAAAATCGCCGTGACCCAGGCAAACTGCCCGGATCATTACTGTGAAAAGCGGGGCTTCTGCGCTGGAGGCGCGGATATTGTGTGCCTTCCCAACCGATTGGTGATCCATTTTTTACAGGCGCAAACCGTGGATGCCCAGGTCGGATAGCCTTGTCAGGCAGCGGTCCGGGTGGTATAGTAACGGTAAGACTCACGGCATTTTTGCGGAGGTGAATGTATGAAAATTCAATTCATCGGTGCCGCCCATGAGGTCACCGGCAGCTGCACCCTGCTGGAGGTGGGCGGACGGTTCTATCTGGTGGACTGCGGCATGGAGCAGGGAGCGGATATTTTTGAGAATGTACCCCTGCCGGTAAGTCCTAACCAGATCGAGGCGGTGTTCCTGACCCACGCCCACATTGACCACTCCGGTATGCTGCCCAAGCTGTGCAAGGACGGCTTCTCCGGAGCCATCTACGCCACGGAGGCCACCTGCGACCTGTGCCGGATCATGCTGCTGGACAGCGCGAACATTCAGCAGTCCGAGGCCCAGTGGCAGAGCCGGAAGGCACTGCGGGCGGGCGAGCCGCCGGTGGAGCCGATCTATGACGTGAACGATGCCCAGGCGGCCATCCGGCTCCTGCGCCCCTGCCAGTATGAGGAAATTCTCCAGGTGGCCGAGGGCATCGTCCTCCGGATGAACGATGCCGGCCATCTGCTTGGCTCCGCCTCCATCGAGCTGTGGCTGACCGAAGGCAAGGAAACCCGGAAGATCGTTTTCAGCGGCGACGTGGGCAATACCAATCAGCCCATTCTCAATGACCCAAAGCCCATCGCGGAAACGGAATATCTGGTGATCGAATCCACCTACGGCGACCGGCTCCATGATAAGAACACCGGTGATCCGGTTGCCGAACTGGCAGGCTACATTCAGAAAGCCCTGGATCAGGGGGGCAATCTGGTGATTCCCTCCTTTGCCGTAGGCAGAACCCAGGAAATGCTGTATGCCATCCGGGAGATCAAGCAGCGCGGTCTGATCCACGGCCACGACCGGTTCCCGGTGTATGTAGACTCCCCTCTGGCAGTGGAGGCCACGGGCATTTTCCTCCAGTGCAGTCATACAAACTTTGACGAGAAGACCCTGTCTCTGATCCGTCAGGGAATCAATCCCATCTGGTTTGAGGGAGTGACCCTGTCCGTCAGCTCCGACGAATCCAGAGCCATCAACTTTGACCCCCGGCCTAAGGTAATTCTTTCTGCCAGCGGCATGTGCGAGGCCGGCCGGATCCGCCATCATCTCAAGCACAACCTGTGGCGCAGGGACTGCATTGTTCTCTTCGTGGGCTATCAGGCCGAGGGCTCACTGGGCAGAAAGCTCCAGGACGGCGCGAAATCTGTCCGGCTTTTCGGCGAGGAAATCGCGGTGAACGCGGAAATCGCCACGCTCCACGGAACCTCCGGCCACGCCGACCGGGACGGCTTGCTCCGCTGGCTGGCAGGCTTTACAGAAAAGCCCCGGCTGGTGTTCGTGAACCACGGCGATGCGGAAAGCTGTGAAGCCTTCCGGGATACCCTGAAAAAGCTGGGCTACCGGGCGGAGGCACCCTACAGCGGCACGGAATTTGACCTGCTCACCGGCAAGAGCGTGACCCTGACCCAGGGAGTACGGATCAACCGGGCGGCCATCTTCAAGGGCAGCCAGCGGGCAAAGCAGGTCTACGAGGATCTGCTGGCCGCTGCGGAGGCACTGCTTGCCCTGGTGCATACCCGGAGGGGCTGCCCCAACAAGGACAATGCCCGTCTGGCCTCTCAGATCCGGGCTTTGACGGAAAAATGGAAGAAATAAGCAAAAACGACGTGGCCGTATGGTCACGTCGTTTTTTCGCAATCTTACTTCTTCATCAGGGGCACACCGGTGTGCCAGGCCTGGCCCACCTTCTCGCCGATGGCGTAGTAGCCGCTGCGGAACTGGTCGAAGACGAAGGCGTTCAGCTTGGCGGGGTTCACCTTGCCTTTTTCGTCCAGCACGGATTCGTCCGCCAGCACGCCCACGATTTCACCGATAACGTGGTGGCCGTAGATTTCCTCCTTGTCCTCCACGACCTTGCATTCCAGGGTCAGGGGAAACTCCTGAACCACGGGGGCGTCCACCTTCTCACTTTTGACGGCGGTCAGGCCGCTGCGGGCGAACTTGTCGGGCATTTTGTTGCCGCTGGCAATGCCGAAAAAGTCGGCGGCTTCAATGTGGGGAATGTCCGCCACGCTCAGGGTGAAAGCGCCCCGCTTTCTGATGTTTTCGGACGTTTTGTGGTCTGCGCTGATGTTCAGGGAAACCATGTTCTCGGCGCAGATGCCGCCCCAGGCCATGTTCATCACATCGACGGTGCCGTCGTCACTGTAAGTGGCGATCATCAGCACGGGCATGGGGAACAGATAAGGATTGACACCCAGTTCTTTTTTCATAAAAATGACCTCCGTTGCGATTTTGGACTACTCCCGCAGTCCTGCATTCATAATAGCATTTCTTCCCAAAAACGCAAGTCAAAAACGACGCGGCCTTGCGGTCACGTCGTTTTTCGGTAAATTGGAAATCAGGCCTTCTCCAGAGCCAGAGTCCGGGTGGTCAGGTCGCAGACCTCGGTAGGTCCAAAGTACTGGATGGCGCCGGGATAGGTAAAGCAGGTCTCCACTGCCCACTGATCTCTGTGGGCGGCAAAGTAGGCGAAGGGCTTGCCGTCCAGCTCCACCAGAGCCTTGCGGATAACGGGCTTGTCCTGGCCGTTTCTGCGCTCCATGTTCATCATCTTGGTGATGGGCATACCGCCTGCCACCCACTCCTCGGCGGGCTTGGAGAGGTTGGACACCTTGGACAGATAGCCGGTGTAGCCGTACAGAATCAGCATGAAGGCGTTGTAGCCCAGGCTGTAGCAGTAGTCGGCGTCGAAGTTGGAGGGGAAGGCGCAGCGTCCTTCGTAGCCCAGGAAATGATGCTGGGTGGAGAACTTGCCGCTGTAGGTGCCGGCAGCCTTCCGGGCATCCAGATTGGCCTTGACCAGCTCGGCGAACAGCTTCTCGGACTCAATGAGGGACACCTGCACGTTGCCGTGGGGGTCACGCTCCAGGAACAGCTGCTGCTGGATGCTCTCAGGCAGGATGGCGAAGACAGCCATGGACTCCTTGGTCAGGCCCGCCTCGATGAAGGCGTACTTCTCCTTCCAGGTGGGCAGGGCATTGAAGGCGGCGGTCTTGCTGCCCGCCAGCAGCTCATTGATCTCGCCGATCAGCACGGAGAACTCAGGCACGAATTCCACAATGCCCTCGGGGATAATGGCAACGCCGAAGTTTTCGCCGTTCGCCGCCCGCTTGGCCACGGAATCGGCGATATAGTCGGCGATCTGCGCCAGGGACATCTTCTTGGCGGCCACCTCCTCGCCGATCAGGCAGATGTTGGGCTGGGTTTCCAGGGCGCACTCCAAAGCCACGTGGGAAGCGGAACGCCCCATGACCTTGATGAAGTGCCAGTACTTCTTGGCGGAGTTGGCGTCACGCTCGATGTTGCCGATGATCTCGCTGTAGG
>ERZ808242.329-NODE-329-length-35585-cov-12.636307_pt1 | contig 35585 bp, 43 predicted proteins | sample MGYA00521244_ERZ808242 | MGnify/ENA primary metagenome ERZ808242 (study PRJEB31516, sample SAMN03275573) | gut metagenome | biome: mammalia-associated habitat; material: feces | host: Papio cynocephalus | place: Kenya | collected 2012-07-27 ... | reverse complement strand
ATGCTGAGCGTGACGGGTCTGAACAAGTTCTACTACATAAAGAACTTCACGGACAGGTGCTGCCAATAAATGAGGATGTTATTTTGCGTGAAACGATTTGAACTTATGAAAGTATATTTTAAGACAATACCGACATTGAGCGGGGAAGCGGCGGAGAGATTTATCCGGCAAGCTGACGAGAATGTAGCCAAATACAAAGAGTCTATAGATTTCAGCGAACAAGTCCGTAAAGCAAGGCAAATTCTCGCCAGATCTTCCAAGTGATAACTTATCATTAAGTAAAGAAAAAGTCGTATCTTTGCATATTATATGATAGGTTGGATGAGATATGGCAAAGGATACAATGGGGACTAAACTTCCCCGGAAATTGGAACAGAAGATGTCGGTTGTGGGAGAGCAGATTAAACTGGCTCGCCTGCGGAGGAATTTGACTGTTGCCCAGGTGGCGGAACGGGCCACCTGTTCGCCCCTTACCGTATCAAGGATAGAGAGAGGTGCCCCTACAGTAGCGATAGGAATCTATTTGCGCGTACTTTATGCTCTGCAACTTGATGATGACATCCTTTGGTTGGCGAAAGAAGACAAATTGGGGCGGATGTTGCAGGATCTGAGCCTGAAAACAAGGGAACGGGCCTCAAAAAAGGAATAGGCTATGAAGAAATTGTATGTATATGCTGATTTCGAATGGCTTAAGGAAGTGGAACTCATAGGAGAGTTGGGCTATGAGTCACTCCGGGGTGCGGACAGTTACAGTTTCCAATTCAATGATGGATGGTTGAAGCGGCACGTGGATTTGTTCTTGAGTGATGATTTGAATAACTATCCAGGCCGGCAATACACACAACCGGGGAAGGATATATTCGGATGTTTTTCGGATGCCTTGCCGGATCGTTGGGGGAGGACTTTGCTGCTGCGTCGTGAGCAGATCGCGGCAAGGGATGAAAATCGTCCTGTCCGGAGGTTGTCGTCATTTGATTTCTTGACAGGAATTGATGATTTTTCGCGAATGGGAGGGTTCCGGTTTAAAGAGGATCTTGGCGGGGAGTTTATAAACGTAAGAGAGTCGTTGAGAATCCCTCCTATTGCAGATATTCGGGAACTGATTGCCGCCAGTACTGAAATAGAAAAAAGCGAGGAAGACGATGTGCTTCCTGAAAGAAAATGGATAACTCAACTTGTGCAGCCAGGTTCTTCATTGGGTGGCGCAAGGCCAAAGGCTAATGTGGTAGATGCGGACAAAACGCTTTATATCGCCAAATTTCCATCGCGTAAGGATGATTATGATGTAGGACTCTGGGAGTATTTCAGTCATTTGCTTGCTGTGAAAGCCGGGGTTGATGCATCGAAGACAAAAGTTCTGGCAGCTGGATATAAATACCATGTTTTGCTTTCACAACGCTTTGACAGGACACAAGAAGGACGGCGGATTCATTTTGCGTCAGCCATGACTTTGCTGGGGCTTAATGATGGAGATGATGCGACTACGGGACATGGTTATCTGGATATAGTTGATTTCATTATTCAGAACTGCACAGCTGTCGAGCGCAATTTGCAGGAACTCTATCGTCGTGTGGCTTTTAATATCTGCATCGGCAACAGTGACGACCATTTCCGCAACCATGGTTTTCTTTTGACTGCAAAGGGGTGGACATTGTCTCCGGCATACGACATAAACCCGACCTTAAACGAATGTCAGAGCCTGCTTGTCTCATCATCCTCCAATAAGGCGGACTTGAGCATTTTGCTTGATGCCCATGAGGATTATATGCTCAATCGAAAAACAGCGGAGAAGATTATCCAGGAGGTGGTAGGAGCTGTCAAAGAATGGCGCGGACTTGCAATACGGTCAGGAATTTCAAAAAAAGAGATGGACATGTTTGCCGGAGTGCTGGATAAGCGACGCTAACTGGACATTTTTCACTGAAACTACATAGATATTCAGGCGCTGGGACGTAGTGGGTTCCGGCGTCTTTTCCCTTTACTCCCTATGCAAAACCAGATGTTTTTTGCCGCCTCCCTCGGGGCGGTGGTGGCCTTTGTTGCTGTCAACTGGGCCTATTTCAAGGTGTTGCGCATTGCGCTTGACAAGAATCTCGTTGACAATCCCGATGCGCGCAAACTTCAGAAGAGGCCCGTGCCGGTGATGGGCGGCATCGCCGTGTATTTCGGGGTGCTTGCCGGTGTGCTTTGCGGTGCCGTTCTTCATGCTTTGACCGGGGCTGCGGTACCGACTCGGCTGCTGCCTGTGATGTGCGCGATGAGTGTGATGCTGTATGTGGGTGCGCTTGATGACATCCTTGGGCTGAGCCCGCGAAGCCGTATGGTCATAGAGGTGCTGACGGTGCTTGCTCTGGTGTTTGCCAGCGGAAAATGCATCGATTCTCTCCACGGGCTATGGGGCGTGGAGGCGTTCTCATGGTGGGTGGCGGTGCCGCTGACGGTGTTCGCCGGGGTCGGCATCATCAACGCCGTTAACATGATAGACGGGGTGAACGGGCTGTCGAGCGGACTATGTATCACCTGCTGCGCTGTATTCGGGGTGTCGTTCGTTATGGTGGGGGATGTCCCGAATGCTGTATTGGCTTTCAGTACGGTGGGTGCACTGATCCCGTTCTTCGTGCACAATGTGTTCGGGAACCACTCCCGTATGTTCATCGGTGATGCAGGGACGATGGTGATGGGTATCTTGTTGACCTGGTTCTCGATATGTACTCTGGATGCGCGGAGCAGTGCTGATTTCGTGATAGGGGGCAGGGTTCTGAACCCGGTGGCGCTGGTGCTGGCGGTGATGAGTGTGCCGGTGTTTGACACCATCCGTGTGATGGGTATGAGGATGCTGCGTCACAAGAGCCCGTTCCTGCCGGACAAGACGCACCTGCACCATGTCTTCGTGAGTGTGGGTATCAGTCATTTCATCACCACGGTGAGCGAGATTCTGATCGGGGTGGTGGTGGTCGCTGCTCTGGTGGTGAGTGCCCTGTGCGGGGCCGGGGCTGACATCCAGCTGTATGCGGTCATCGTGGCGGCGGTGCTATTCGTATGGGGGACTTATTTTATCCTGAAGTTCAACGCTGACCGCCATACGGCGTTCCTGCATTTCCTGACAGGGTTCAGTGTGAGGACGCATCTGGGGCGGAGCGAGTGGTGGCGGAAGCTGACCGCGTTGCTTGACGGGCCGTGCAAGGCTTTTGCCGAGGAGGACGCTGAGCCGCAGGAGGCACCGGCATCTGACCTCAAGGAGCACGACAGGCGGCTGGTGCTGGGTTTCATGAAAGGCAGGGCCGAGGTGCTGGTGTCTGATATTATGGAGAATTCCGGGGCGGAGCGGCTGCGGGTGTATGCCATACTCTTTGAGGAGGTGCAGCATGGGAGAGTGGCTGTTACGAAGGAGGACGGCTTCGGCGGACCGGAGATAGTGATGTTGGTAAATCAATAGTTTATAGATATGCAAGAGATTGATTATAAGGAGCGTGACAGGAAACTGCTGCTCGAATATCTTTCCGGGAGGGGAGATGTGGATGTGGACAGGCTGGCTTCGGAGAGCGGGATCGAGCCGCTGAGGGTGTTTCCGCTGCTGTTTGAACTGATGCGGGACGGCAAGGTTGAGGTGGTGTCGGAGAGCAAGCTCGGGGCACCTGCAGTAGTGAGGCTGGTGCGATGAGGATCGATGAGGGACTGCTTGACGGCTTGAGTGCCCGGGCGGCAGCTTCACCCCGGCTGCGTGTGCACTTTGATCTGCGTGACAGTGAGGAGGACGGCTCGATGCGGATGCTGAATGCCCTTGAGCCCGGGACCGTGATCCCGGTGCACCGGCACTGCGACACTTCTGAGGATGTTGTCTGCTTGCGGGGTTGTGTGGAGGAGGTGGTCTATGATGATGATGGCCGGGAACTGGAGCGTTGGAGGCTGTCCCCGCGTTCCGGGGTGATGGCCTGCCATGTCCCGAAGGGGCAGTATCATACCTGCGTCCCGCTGGAGAGCGGCTCGGTGATACTTGAGTTCAAAAACGGGAAATATGATCCTCGCAGCACTGAGGATCTGCTTTAGGCTCCGCTTCGGCGGGGCCTTTTTTGTGCTTAAATTTGTTTTTATTTCTGGTTATCGCTAAATTGGGGCGTGAGAATTTTTACTACATACCCGCAAGAAAGGGGTAAGTGCAAAGTCAATCCGGCGTTGCTTTGGGACTACCGTATGGACAAGTTCGATTGGCAGAAGTACCGTCGAATCGTTGTTGAACGTGTGATTTCAATGGGGCGGATATCCGATTGGTATGGGGCATTCGATTTATATGGCGGCATACGTGGTTTCCGGAGGATAGCAAGGGATGAGGTTGTGGATCTGTCTCCGCGTAATCTGGATTTCATGTGCCGGGCATTGAATCTCAAAAAAGAGGATACGAAATGTTACAAACAGCAACAGTTGCGCCAAGCACACTTGAACTCTTGAGCAAACTTCAGTCGGAGACGGTGTTGGGCAGTACTCGTCTTGTTGGCGGCACTGCACTTAGCCTTCAGATCGGCCACAGAAAAAGCGATGATCTGGATCTTTTCAGCACCGAAACCTTGGATGGCTTGGCTGTGCAGGAGTTGCTTGTGGGCAAGTATGGATTCATCCCCTCTGTCATTACAGAGAACACCTTGATCGGGTTTATCCATGGAGTGAAGATAGATGTCATATTCCACCCTTTCCCGTGGTTGGAAGAAGCGTTGGAGGAAGACGGTTTCAGAATAGCTGCGAAGGCTGACATTGCTGCAATGAAAATGCAGGCTATAATAAATTCCGGAAAGCGCCCTAAGGATTTCGTGGACATTGCATTCTTGTCAATGTATTTCTCATACAATGAGATAAAACAGCTTCTCCTCAAGCGTTATCCTGCTTATGACCCGTTGATGGCCGACCGGGCAATGGTTTATTTTGGAGATATCGATGAGAACTTGATTCCGGAAATAAACATGGTTGGCTATGAGTTTGACTTTGGCCGGATTATGAAGCGTATTATCAAGATGACTGACAATCCGGATAAAGTATACGTTACGGCACCGCTCAAAATGCAAAAGTAGCACCCACGTTCCGCCGGAGAGCGGCACTGTTTTTGTAGCAAATTGATATTGAATTATTTATAACCTATAAAAACACTAAGACGATGGAACGCATTTCTAAGATGTTGGTGGCGATGTCCGTTGCGGCATTCCTCCCTTTGTGCTTATGTGCAGGTGAAGTGGACAACACTCCCGTTGGTTCTTTGGATCTTCCGCGCTACCTCGGCAGGTGGTACGAGATCGCCAGGTTCGACCATTCTTTCGAGCGCGGCATGAGCCGTGTCTCAGCCGAGTACCGTCTGCGCGATGACGGCAAGGTCGAAGTCGTCAATTCCGGATGGAAGGACGGCAAGTTCAAGCAGGCCCTCGGCAAGGCCAAGCAGCCCGATCCGGAGAAGAATCCGGCGCTGCTCAAGGTGTCATTCTTCCTCTTTTTCTATTCCGACTACAGGGTGCTGATGCTTTCTGATGATTACAGCGTGGCTCTGGTCGGAAGTTCATCGGACAAATATCTCTGGATCCTTTCGCGCACTCCTGTACTGCCGCAGGAGACTCTGGACGCCGTGCTCGCTGAGGCGCGACGTCGAGGATACGACACCTCGAAACTGATCTGGGTGGACCAGAAGGACTGAATTGTGTCGGATGGCCGCCGACGAGGTGGCGGATAAATGGCTGAGCATCAACTGATTGATTGTTTGTTCTCCCTGGATTTTATGGGAGGACATTCTGTTATAATATTGATATACAATAATATATCTGCCACCGCTCTAAGCTAAATGAAACTGGCGAAGATGGAGGCACCGATGACGGTCAGGATGCCGCTGACGACGATCGAGAGACTGCTCATCGCGCCCTCTATCTCGCCCATTTCCATGGCTTTCGCTGTGCCGACAGCGTGCGAGGCCGTGCCGACGGCGATACCCTTGGCGATGGGCTCTTCAATATGCATGAGGCGCAGGAACTGCTCTGCGAAGATGTTGCCGAGGACTCCGGTGATTATGATGGAGACCACAGTGACGGCCACATAGCCGCCGAGTTGCTCCGAGACGCCGATGCCGATGGCTGTGGTGATGCTTTTGGGAAGGAAGGTGGCGTACGCGGCATGGTCGAAACCGAATATCAGCGCGAATGCGAGAATCGAACACAGGCTGGACAACACTCCGGACGCGACGCCGGCGATGACTGCCCTCCAGTGCTTCTTGAGCAGTTCGAACTGCTGGTACAGCGGTACTGCGAGGCAGACCGTGGCCGGGGTGAGGAAATAACTGATGATATCCGCCCCTCGGGCATAGTCCTCATAACTGATGCCGAGAAGCCAGAGGACTGCAATCACCAAGATGATGGCTATGAGCAACGGGTTCATCAGTGCCCGTCCGGTCTTTTTCTTGAGCCACATCCCTACAGCGTATGCCCCGAGACTCAGGAGTACTCCGAAAAACACGGAGCCGGAAAACAAGTCCTTATCCATTTCTGACGTTTTTGCTTCGCCTGATGGCACGCTGCGTAACCCTTCCAGATACGCCCATCACGATGAAAGTGCTGAGCACGATGACCAGCAGGTACTCGATGAGTGAGCCTTTGACCGCACCCCAGCTTTCCATCAGACCCACAGCCGCGGGGATGAACATGATCGGCATCGTGTTGATGAGGAACGTGCTCGTCTCCCGCACATCGCTGACCTTGACCCACTTGAGTTTGAGACAGGCAAACAGGAGCACGATACCGTAAATGCTGGGCGGTATCGGGAGGGGAATGAGCCTGCCGAGAACCTCACCGGCGAACGAGAACGCGGCGATTATCAGGAACTGTATGACGTATTTCATCTTATCGTCACTATTAAGGTGCCGGGGCCGTAGTTGTCCGCGGTGCCGGAAGTGTAACTGCATGAGAGGGCGAACGCTTCATCGAGTTCGCGCTGCAGCGCTTCTTTGAGGATGCCGTCACCGAAGCCGTGGATGAAGACGATGCGGCGGCCCTTGTGTTTCAGGTTCTCCCGGAGCACACGGCGGAACCAGTCCAGCTGGCAGTCCAGAGCTGCCCATTGCGGTATGCCGTCCGCGCCCGGAATCTTGTCGAGATGCAGGTCCACGGTCATCGCCCCGGACTCCGCAGGGGTGAGGGTTGCGCGAGAAGGGCGTTTCTTTTCCGGGGAAGTGCTGACGGAGCGCAGCATCGCAAGGTCTTCATCACGGTTGATTACGTAAAACTCGCTTTTGGAGACTGTCGCGACAAGCCCGCCCGGAAATTCAAGCTGGACCCCCTTCTCGCTGAAGCCGATGATGACAGCCTCGTCACTTGTGTCCATCATCCTGACCCTCTGGCCTTTGGCGAGTCCTTCGTTGCGTGCGTGCGCCTCGTGGATGGAGGGGTGCACTACAGTCTTGCTTTTGCGCTCAGGCTTCTGGGGGCTGGATTCCGCGTCGAGTTCTTTTTTCAGGGCCTTGAGCTGGGTGAAATCTGCAAACTGTTTCACAATTCGTCTGAAGCGTACAGGTAGCCGAGAAGCGGAGTGTCGTAGGTGAAATAATCCTCAGGGGAGAAGAACCTGTCCAGTTCGACGGCGGCCGTCTCCAGGGAATCGGAGGCGTGTATGATGTTTTCCTGGTGGCTCATGCAGTAGTCTCCGCGCACTGTACCCGGAAGGGCGTCGCGTCCGTTGGTCGAGCCTGTCATCTCGCGTACCACTTTCACCGCATCTATGCCCTCCCAGCAGCAGAGAATCACCGGAGCCGCCATCATCGAGGCTTCTATGATGGGGTAGAACGGCTTCCCGACAAGGTGCGCGTAATGTTCAGCGCATTTCTCTTTGGTGAAGCGGTACATCTTGAGGGCCGTCAGGTGCAGGCCCTTCTTCTCGAATCTGGAGATGATCTCCCCACACAGGCCTCTCTGTAGGGTGCAGGGCTTGAGTATAACAAGGGTGCGTTCCATCTTATTCGCAGATATAGTCGCATGCCACCCTGGTCTCGCGCACTTTCTTGCAGTATTCGGATACAGCCACGTGGGCAGGGTTGTGCTTGTATTTTTCGAGGTCTTCGAGGGAGTCGAAAGTGGCTATGAGGCAGGCGTCGTAGTTGCCGGGAGCCACATTTACTCCGACTTCGCAGCTGCGCAGTTCCGGCACCACTCCCATCAGCGCCTCCAGATGCTCTTTCATCCACTGCGCGTTCTGCGCCGCGCTCTTGCCTTCCGCCTCCGGAAGGAGTTTCCACATCACGATATGCTTTATCATAATAAAAATTTTTCAAAATTACTGATTCCCCTTGAATTATGCAAATCCGTATGATTGCCATGGGATTTTGCTGTTGATAAAGTTGCATCTTGTATACTTTTTAGTTAACTTTGTGCCGTGAAGAGGGAATATGTCAGACGGGTCGTGGTCTATGGGGATCATTTTAAAGAGTTCAGAAGGACTCTGGATAGAAATGTTTTAAGGAAATTATATCAGGTATTTACCTTGATTATGGTCATGGAGGCCGTGCCGACCAAGTTCCTGAAAGCAATTGAAGGGAGATCCGGTCTGTATGAAATCCGGATGGAGTGCAGTGGAGATGCTTTCAGGGTGTTCTGTTGTTTTGATGAAGGGAATCTTGTTGTGCTTTTCAATGGTTTTCAGAAAAAAACACGTAAGACACCGTCAGAACAGTTGGACAAGGCGGAGAGGCTTATGAAGGAATACTTTATGCAGAAGCAAAACAAGCAATGGAATGATGGATAAAGAAAGGAAAATATCAGTGTTGACTCCGGTTGAGGAGTTGATCTCGGAGGATTTCGGCTTACCAGGTACAGAAGAACGGGAGCGTTTTGATATGGAGTGTGACGCTTTTATTATAGGTGAGCAGCTCAAGGAAGAGCGCAAACGCGCAGGTTTGACTCAAGAACAATTGGCTGACAGGGTAGGAACGAAGAAAAGTTTCATATCGCGCGTGGAGAGGGGACGCGCCGACATCCAGCTCTCCACGCTTGTGAAACTCTTCCGCGGTCTCGGTAGGAGAGTGTATGTAAGGGTGCTGTAGATGTTGTTTGAAAACCACGGGGGAATTGCTAAATTTGCGTGGCGCAGCCGCAGGGCGGGCCGTTGTGGGTCCGGAGGCGGGTGCATGCCGCGATAATAATTATTAAGGACAATGAAAAAGACAATAGCATCACCAAAGGCGCCGGCAGCGGTCGGGCCTTACTCCCAGGCAGTTGAACTCAATGGCGCGCTCTTCATCTCCGGGCAGCTCCCTGTGGACCCGGTGAGCGGGGAGATGCCGGAAGGCATAGAGGCGCAGACCCGCCGCAGCCTGGACAACCTCGGTTATATCCTTGAGGAAGCCGGTCTGGGGTACGACGACATCGTCAAGACCACCGTGCTGCTGGATGACATAGCCGATTTCGGGGCGATGAACGCCGTGTATGCCGAGTACTTCAAGGGCGACAAGCCTGCGCGTGTATGCTACCAGGTGGCTGCCCTTCCGAAGGGTGCCAAGGTCGAGATTGACGCCGTAGCCGGCAAATAATCACGGAGATGGACAAATATCTCCAGAGGACGACCCTCCTCGTGGGTGAGAATGCGCAGGCGGAGATTTCCCGTGTGCGCATAATCCTTTTCGGGGTAGGGGGCGTGGGTAGTTGGTGCGCCGAGGCATTGGTGCGCTCCGGCGTGCGGCATCTGACGATAGTGGATTTCGACACTGTCAGCGAGAGCAATGTCAACCGCCAACTGATGGCCACTCCAACTACTGTAGGTGAAGTCAAGGTTGAGGTGCTTCGCCGAAGACTTCTGGAAATCAGCCCTGAGGCGCAAATCATCGCCTGCAATGAGCATTACTCTGCGCAGACGGCGGAGAATTTTGCCTTGGCCGGCTACGACTATATAATAGATGCGATCGATTCCCTCAAGGACAAGGCCGACCTTATCAAAAGGGGAATGGCTGCACCGGGAGTGTTCTTCTCTTCGCTCGGGGCTGCGCTGAAGATAGATCCCACCCGTATCAAGGTCGGGAATTTCTGGAAAGTGAGGGACTGCCCGCTCGGGGCTGCGCTCCGTAAGAAGCTGCGTCGTGAGGGCGGGGTGCAGGAGCACTCTTTCCTCTGCGTATACGGGGACGAGGTGCTCCCGAATCTCGGGGTGGCGGCCGTGGGTGAGGATGCTCTCGGGGCGGAGGCTCTCTCCGCCGGCAAGGCCACCATCAACGGCACCATGGCCCATATCACCGGCATCTTCGGCTTTACACTGGCCGGTCTGGTTTTGAAGGACATTTATAACAGGGCCAATGGCTGACGAGAAACTCTGGAACTCCAATTATATAAAGGTGTGGACGGGCAATTTTCTGCTCAACTTCGCCTTTATGCTTATTGTGCCCCTTCTTCCGCTGTATCTGAGTGAGACATTCGGGGCCGGGAAGGATACCATCGGTGCCGTGCTGGCCGCCTACACTGTGATGGTCCTGCTGACCAGAGCTTTGAGCGGCTATATCGTGGACAGTTTCCCGAGGAAACTGGTGCTGATGGTGTGCTATACTGTCTTCTCGCTGCTGTTTTTCGGCTATCTGATCGCCGGTTCTTTGCTTGTGTTCGCACTCTTCAGGACTTTGCACGGTGCGCCGTTCGGAGCCACCACTGTGGCCGCAAGCACTGTGGCTATAGATGTGCTCCCGTCCAGCAGAAGAGGTGAGGGCATCGGGTATTACGGGCTTAGCAACAACCTCGCCACGGCCCTTGGGCCTGCGATTGCCGTCTATGTGCTGCAGGCTTTCGGAGGCAATTTCCAGGCTCTGTTCTGGATGTCCATCATCGTCTCCGTGGCAGGTCTTGCCATTGATTCGACGATAAGGCTTCCGCGCAAAGAGTTCCCGCGGAGGGGTGGGGTTCTGTCATGGGACAGGTTCTTCCTGCTTAAAGGCTGGCGGGAGGCGTTGACACTGGCCTGCTATGCGTTCAGCTACGGGGTGGTGTCTACATATCTTGCCATATACGGCAAGGAGGAGCTCGGCATCACAAGCGGCACAGGTATGTTCTTCACTCTCTTCGCATTGGGTTTGATCGTCTCCCGTCTTACCGGAGCGCGGTCGCTGAGGCGGAATCTCGTCTCGCGCAACGCGGCGCTCGGAGGCTGCGTCGCAGCTTTGGGGTATCTGGTCTTCGCTGCTCTGCATGACAGCATCGGCTATTATCTCTCGGCGTTCATAATAGGTCTTGGTAACGGGCACATGTTCCCGGCCTTCCAGAACATGTTCATTAACCTCGCTCCGCATGACAGGCGCGGCACGGCCAATTCTTCAGTGTTGAGTTCGTGGGATGCCGGAGTGGGGCTCGGGGTGCTTCTGGGCGGCGTGCTGTCGGAGCATTTCGGTTACCATGTTGCATTCTGGGTGGCATTCGGAATCAACTTGGCTGGACTTGCCTTCTATTTCGTACGGACGCGGGCGCACTTCGAGGCGGAGAAACTGAGATAAATTTCTATATTTACGCAAAATTTGCAAATATGGTAACTAAACTAACACCTTCCGTCAGCTATATCGGCTGCGACGATTTGGGACTGGATCTCTTTGAGAATCAATACAGAGTCCCGGAGGGAATGTCCTATAATTCATATATTGTTGATGATGAAAAGCTTGCCGTGCTGGATACCTGCGATGTCCGTACAGGACAGGAGTGGCTGTCAAACTTGAAGAGCGCTCTCGGCAAGAGGAAGCCGGATTATCTGGTGGTGCATCACATGGAGCCTGACCACTCTGCCATGATTGCAAGGATGATGGCCGATTATCCCGAAATGAAGATAGTTGCTTCGGCCATTGCCGTGAGGATGCTTCCGCAGTTTTTCGACGGTGTGGACTTCAGCGGGAGGACCATTGCCGTAGCGGAAGGTGACACTCTGGACTTGGGTTCACGTAAACTCCAGTTCATCATGGCGCCGATGATACATTGGCCTGAGGTGATGATGAGTTATGATGCGGCTGACGGGATCCTCTTCTCGGCCGACGCTTTCGGCAAGTTCGGGGCGCTCTCAAGGACAGGCGGTCTGCTGGGAGTGTCCCTTCAGATGTGGAGGTCAGAGGCCCGGAGGTACTATTTCAACATCTGCGGCAAATACGGACCTCAGGTGCAGAAACTTTTAGGTAAGGCAGCCGTTCTGGACATAAGGATGATTTGCCCTCTTCATGGACCTGTGCTCGACTCTGATCCGGCCGGGGCCGTGAAACTTTATGATGTGTGGAGTGCGTATGTGCCTGAAACTTCAGGAGTTCTGATAGCGCATGCCTCGATCCACGGAGGAACGGCTCTTGCCGCAGAGCGTCTTGCGCGAATGCTGGAGGAGTCAGGAGTCAAGGTGTCGGTGCGTGACCTTTGCCGCTGCGGAATCTCGTATGCGGTGAGCGATGCTTTCCGATATGACAGGGTGGTGCTTGCGGCTTCGTCCTACGATGCGGGGCTGTTCCCGCCTATGTATGACTTCCTGCACCACCTGCAGATAAAGAACTGGCAGAAACGCAAGGTCGCTCTGATCGAGAACGGCAGCTGGGCGCCGACAGCGGGAAAGGTGATGGCTGACATGCTCTCAACGATGAAAGAGATAGAATTGACAGGGAGCAAGGTCACGATCCGCAGCCGTCTGCACGAGTCTGATATCCCGGCGCTCGAAGCGCTTGCTGAAGCTATTCGAGGTATCTGAGTCTTAAGGTCTGGCGTTCCTCCTTGCCGATCCCGAGCCTGCTTGCGAGGAACTCGTCCATGGAGCCGGAGATTTCGTCTATACGGTCAAGTGCGGCGGCGAAGTATCGTTTGTTGGCACCGATGAACGTCTTGACGACTTCCACTTCCTCGTCTCCGCCGCCGTTGGCACGTACAATGGCGGTCATCTTTGCAACGTCTTCGCGGTAGAATTCGTTGGAGATGTTGTAGTCTTCAAGGATCGTCTCCCTGTCAGCTCCGAGGGCAGAGAGGATGAACGCTGATGCCAGGCCGGTGCGGTCCTTGCCTTGGGTGCAGTGCCAGTAGATGGCTCCGTCTGTCGTATCAAGCACTCCCCGCATGAACTTGGCGTATTGATCCTGGGTGTAGCTGCTCTCGACGAGGGACGTGTAGAGTGTGCGTGCGGCCTGCTTGACGGAGGGGAAAGTGCAGCCCCTCTGTACCACGTCTTCGATGCCGGTGAATCCGCCTTCGGCAATATAGCTGTTGAAACTTTCGCATGTCTGCGGATCCATGGCGGGCAGCCAGCAGTATTCAGCTCCGTCCACTCCTCTGTCCGGTGCCTGAAGGACTTCAGACTCCATCCTGAAGTCGAAGATTCTGCGCAGTTTATATACTTCGCTGAGCCTTTGCAGGTCGGCATCGCTGGCTTCGCTGAGTCTGGCGCCGCGCAGGAGCAGGCCGTGGCGGATCTTGTGCCCGTCAGCAGTTTCGAATCCTCCGAGCTCGCGGGCGTTGATCACATTCTCGAGGGATATTGTCTGGGATTTGAAATCTTTCATTCTGCAAAAATAACTATTTTTGTCCTTATGAAGATTGTATACCTTGACGCGTCCACGCTGGGGGATACCCCATTGGACGAGATCCGCTCCCTCGGGGAGCTTGTCACCTATCATACCAGCACCAGGGAAGAATCTCTGGAGAGGGTGGGTGACTGTGATGTTCTGATGGTCAACAAGGTCACGGTGGACGATGAACTGATGTCCCGGGCCCCGAAGCTCAGGCTCATCTGCGAGTCCGCTACCGGGGTCAACAATATTGATTTGGAGGCTGCTGCCCACAGAGGGATTATAGTCCGCAATGTGGCCGGTTATTCCACCGATGCTGTGGTACAGGCCACTTTTACTCATTTGCTTTCGCTCCTTGGCAATGCCCCGTATCTTGATGAATGCGTGCGCAGCGGGCGTTATTCAGCTTCCGGCATATTCACTGATGTGACCCGCCCTTCAGTGGAGCTGTGCGGGCGCACGATGGGAATAGTGGGGATGGGCACCATCGGCTCGAAGGTGGCTTCCATCGCCACCGCTTTCGGGATGAGGGTGGTATATTATTCAACTTCGGGTACTTCTCATAATCACGACTATCCAAGTCTTCCGCTCGATGAAATGCTCTCCTGCGCGGATGTGGTGAGCATCCATGCTCCGCTCAATGACCGTACCCGCGGCCTTATCGCTGAGGAGCAGCTCCGTAAGATGAAGAGCAGCGCTGTTCTGCTCAATCTCGGGCGTGGAGGGATAGTGGACGAGGCGGCTCTCGCCAGAGCTCTGGATGAGGGGGTGATTGCCGGAGCTGCTCTGGATGTGTTTGAGACCGAACCGCTGCCTGCTGACAGTCCACTTCTGCATCTGTCTCATCCTGAGAGGATACGCTTCTCTCCGCACAGCGCCTGGGCCAGCACGACCTCGCTTCCGAGGCTTGTCTCCATGGTGGCGGACAATATCCGCAAGGGTTGGTAAGCGGCTCAGAACAGGTAGCCGCTGTTGATATAGAATGCCCCGTTGCCGTCCTGCTTGTAGAGTGGGCTGGTGGCGGGGTAAAATCTGCTCAGCGGCACTCCACCCTCGAATGCGAGGATGAAGTTCTCGTTGAGGATGATCCTGAATCCGGCTCCGGCGGTGATGTGCGGCCTGTCGTGCAAGCTGCCCTTGCCCATGTAGGCTTCGTATGAGGCGCGGTATTCTTCTTTTCCCTTGAAACTCATGTCCCTGCCGCGGGTGACCATCGTCCCGTCGCTGAAGATGCTGAGACCGAGGGACAGGTCCTGGCCGAAGACGGAGAAATCATAGAATCTCCAGCGCAACTCGGCCACGTAGCTTGCCATGTCAAGGCCCACGACCCTGTTGCGCATGATGCCGCGCACGGTGCGGTAGCCTCCCATCCCGTCGCGGTCGCAGCTTTCTCCCATCAAGGTGATGAAAGGCAGGACGTAGTAGGGGGCGGAGTTGCCGAAGTTCCCTTCGTAGTTGAGCCTGTAGGCAAACGTGAGCTTGTTGCCTCCGATGAGAGGGAAGTACTGCCTCATGGTCAGAGAGTAGCGGTAGAAGGGGTTGGTGGTCCCGAGCCAGCGCGGTGCGAGCATCAGGTGTCCTTCGGCCCAGATGCCCCGTGTCGGAGCGCCCTCCTTGTCGCGGCTGTCATAGACGAGGCCGAGCCTAAGGCTGCTGTAGAATCCGCCGTCGGCTTCATCGTCGCCTATCAGCCCCCAGCGCCGGTAGTTCTCGAAGAGGGTCGGCTCACTGTCGGGGAAGTGGTTGTAGTCGGCCTTGCCTTTGTTGAGGCTGGCGCGGTCGATCACTCCTTCGTCTATCCATCTGAAGTGGTAACCTGCCTCCCAGCTGAGGTGCTCGCCGAGGGGTCCTATCATGTCTGTCTTGCCGATCAGCTGGCTTCGATCCGCCTTGTAGTATGGGCTGTAGAGGTGCTGCGATGGATCCTGCGGTCCTTTGGAGTTGGCTTTGCCGAGAGCTACCCTTTCGTGGTCGTACCAGGAAGCGTATCCGTTGAAGCCGTAGAAGTCGAGGGCTTTGTCGAGGGACAGTACGAAGGATGTGGACCATCGGACTCCAGGGATGAGCTTCTTGTTGTCATACATCAGGAAGTATTGCTGGGAGCCTTTGGAGAACAGGGACGCTTCGAAGTAGGTCTTGGAGGCGTAGTTGGGGTAGAGGCTGCCGTCTCCGTAGTCGAAGAGGTTGGCGAACGCCCCGTATTGTATGCCCTTGTCGGCGTCGAAGGCGGCAAGCGGCAGGGCGAGGAAGCTGTAGCCCCGCTTTGTGCCGGTGGAGTCCGGCTGCTCCGTCCCTGTCCCGGCGGCTGCGGTAGAGCTTGTGAAGAGGCAGGCCGTCAGAGCTGCCAGAAGTGATGCGGATCTTGATGTGAATCTCATATCTACTGCAAAGATAAGCATTTGCGCGGATTGTTCCCGTACGTGTGATTTTGGCTTTACTCAAAATTTTGCTTATTTCTAAAGGCTTGATTTTCAGGGAGGCAAAAAAATATTAAAAATTTTTCAAAAAAATTTTGGAGAATAAAATAAAAGTACTACCTTTGCATTCGGGTTGAGCAAGTGACCGTTCTGGCCCGTCAACCTATTGGTTATTAGTTTTAGTGTTATTAATTATGTGGTTAGTATGAGTTGTTGCCGTGACGGTCACAACTCATTTCTTTTTTAACGATTACTTATGTCCAGTCCGCTGCGGAATGTGACTTCTTCCCCTGTCGCAGGATGCTTGAGAGTGATGCTTTCGGCGTGAAGCCAGAGGCGTCCGTGCTCCGGGCTGCCGTAGAGCTTGTCTCCGCGTATCGGGCGGCCCAGGCCAGAAGGGTGGGCGCAGTGGACACGCAGCTGGTGTGTCCGGCCGGTCTTGGGACGAAGAAGGATTTCGGTCTCTCCGTCAGGGAGTTCGGAGCAGACTTCGTATTCTGTTATCGCAAGTTTGCCCTTGTCATAATCGACCATCTGTCTCGGCCTGTCGTACCAGTCGGTGATCAGCGGCAGGGCTATCGTGCCCTTGCGTGCGCGGGGGAAAGGGCCTTGGCCTGCGGAGAGTCTGGCCCTGTAGGTCTTGCGGACCTGTCTTGCGGCGAACTGGGCTTCGATGGCGGATTTTGTGCCTGCGTCTCTGGCAAAGATGATGACTCCCGAGGTGTCCATGTCCAGGCGGTGGCAGGAATGGACTTCGCCGTATCTTTCCTGCAACCATTCAAGAAGTGATTTCGAGCGTGTGCGTCCCGGTACGGACAGCATGCCGGAGGGCTTGTCCGCCACTACGATGCGGGAGTCCTCGTAGATGACCGAAGGTGCTTCCCGGGTGAACTCGGCATCGAGCGGATTGGGCTCGACATCAAGGCCTTCCATCATGAAGCTGAGCAGCGGGCCGCATTTTCCGGTGCATGAGGGGTAGAAGCGTCCCTGCTGCCGGACCTCGCCGCGCGGAGAATCGCCGTACCAGAACTCGCCCATGGCTATCGGCCGCATGGAGTGCGAGTATGCGTATTGGAGGAGCTTCGGGGCGGCGCAGTCGCCGGTTCCTCCCGGAGGGATGAGGCCTCGGCGGGCAAATATTTTCTTGATGCTGAGGTGTTCTCCGCGTGCGTTCGAGACTATGTACCGGCTGAAGAGCCAGTCCTGAAGTTCTGCCGAGGCACGGCTTTTCTCTTCGCCCGGTGGCATCGCGCTGATCTCGGCTTCACGTATCTTGAAATGTCCGGTCGGGTCTGTGATATCGAATATCGGCGGGACGAAGCCTTCGACGAGAGCCTGTCCGCCGGCAAGTCCGCTGAATGCGTAGAGAAAGCCTCCGTCTGTCTGCAGGACACCCATCATCTTGCCGCAGCGGAACAGACTGTCCAGCTGCTGAGATGCTTGTATTCTGGAAATCAGTTCTTTGGATGCCTCGACAATCTGTGGGGCGGGGACGTAACGGAAAGGATATGTGAACATCCCTCAGCGGAGGAAATCCTGCAGGGCCGCCGCGACTTTGTGTACGGGGAGTCCCATGACGTTGTAGAAAGAGCCGCAGATGCCGGATATGCCCACATAGCCTATCCATTCCTGCACGCCGTAGGCGCCGGCCTTGTCGAATGGCTTGTAGTTGTCTATATAATAGTCTATCTGCTCCTGGCTCAGAGGCAGGAAATCGACTCTGGTGGAGTCCGTGAAACTGACTTCATGTCCGGCATCGCGGATGACTACGGCCGTCACGACCTCGTGGCTGCGTCCCGACAGAAGGTGCAGCATCCTGTCTGCCTCCTGCCGCGAGTGCGGCTTGCCGAGCACTTCGCCGTCCACTATGACGACAGTATCGGCGGTCAGCAGGACCTCATCCGGTCCGAGCGGACGGTGGAAACCGCGGGACTTGCCGAGAGCCATGTCGAGTGGGATGCGGTGCGCTTCAACGCCCGGTTCCGGACCCTCGTCGAAAGTGTTTTCCTTGTCGACGGTGAATTCGAGGTTGAGTCCGGCGAGCAGTTCCTTGCGTCTCGGGGAGCCGCTTCCGAGTATAAGATGCTTCATCTCAATAGATCTGATCGTATTTGTCCTCGTCGAAGTGCCATTTGTCCTGTGCCTTGAGGATCATCTCGATTCCCTCGCGCAGACAGCCGTGGCCTCCGCTGCGGCGGGTGACGAAGTCAGCCGCCTGCCGTGCCTCCGGCACGGCATCTGCGGGGGCGAAGCCCGCCCCGCAGCAGCGGAGTACCTGAGTGTCGGGGATGTCGTCGCCGAAATACGCGACCTCCTCCGCTTTCAGTCCGTTGTCGGAGAGGAACTGATTGAATACTTTGAGTTTGCCGCGCACTCCGAGGTGGAGGTTCTGCTCGCTGGCCCCCATGTGCAGGCAGCGGCTGTGCAGCGCCGGAGTGTCTCCTCCGGAGATGACTCCGATGATGAATCCCTTTGCAGCCGCGACTCTGGAGGCGAAGGAATCTTTGGCGTCCACTATCCGCACGAGATCCTCCGGATTGGGGCCGACGGGGATTATGCAGCCGTCGGTGAGCACACCGTCGATGTCGTAGACGATGGCCTTGATCTGCTTAAGATTTGGTGCCATTAGGATTGAGATCGGCGATGTTGAACGTGTTTCCGGCCTGCCTCTGGCCCTCCATTGCGATAGGGCCGAACTGAGCCTCGTATTTGCTGATGTTGTCCACAAGTGCGTTGAGCAGCCGCTTGCAGTGTTCCGGGGCCATCACGATGCGGCTCTGCACCTCCGGCTTCGGGAGTCCCGGCAGAATCGTCGCGAAGTCGAGTATGAACTCGCTTCTGGAGTGGGTGATTATCGCCAGATTGGAGTACGAGCCGCGGGCCACTTCCGGCTTGAGCTCTATGTTTATCTGCTTTTCTTCTTTGTCCATTGTCGATATGTTTTACAGTCCGCAAAGTTACGAATTCTATTGAAAAATTGCCTATCTTTGCGTTCTATGGAACTTGAAGCAAAATACAACCCGTCCTCGGTCGAGGACAAGTGGTACGCATATTGGACGGAACACAAGTGCTTCCATTCGGAGCCGGACAGCCGTGAACCATATACAGTAGTCATCCCGCCGCCTAACGTGACGGGAATTCTCCACATGGGCCATGTGCTCAACAACACCATCAACGATGTGCTTGTCCGCAAGGCGCGCATGGACGGCAAGAACGCCTGCTGGGTGCCGGGCACGGATCACGCCAGCATCGCCACCGAGTCCAAGGTCGTGGCCAGGCTCAAGGAGAGGGGAATCAGCAAGGAGGACATCAGCCGCGAGGAATTCCTCAAGTATGCGTGGGAGTGGAAAGAGGAGCACGGGGGCATCATCCTTCAGCAGCTCCGTAAGCTCGGCGCTTCCTGCGACTGGGACCGTACCCGCTTCACTATGGAGCCGGAACTCTCCAAGGCGGTTATAGCCACATTCTGCCATTTCTATAATAAAGGTATGATCTACCGCGGAGTCCGCATGGTCAACTGGGATCCTGTGGCTCTCACCGCCATCAGTGACGATGAGGTGATTCACCGCGACACCAAGAGCCACTTCTATCACCTGCGCTACTATATATCAGACGGGGCCGGCAATCCTACGGACCAGTATCTTGTGATCGCCACCACCCGTCCGGAGACCATCATGGCTGATGCGGCCATCTGTGTCAACCCTGCCGATGAACGCTATCACTGGCTGCGTGGCAAGAAAGTCCTCATTCCTCTAATAAACAGGGAGATACCTGTAATTGAGGATAGCTACGTGGAGATGGATTTCGGTACGGGCTGCCTCAAGGTGACCCCGGCCCATGACGCCCACGACTATGAGATAGGCCTGCGGCACAACCTCCCGGTGCTGGAAATCATAGACGACCACGGGCGTCTCAATGACAAGGCGCAGATCCTGGTCGGAGAGGACCGCTTCGTGGCAAGAAAAAAGATAGTGAAGATGCTCGAAGAGGCCGGAAACCTCGTCAAGATAGAGGAATATACCTCGCCTGTCGGCTACTCGGAGCGCACGGACGCTGTGATCGAGCCGAAACTCTCCGCGCAGTGGTTCCTCAAGATGGAGAGCCTTGCCGCAAAGGCGCTTGACAGCGTGGAGTCCGGCAGGATCAAGTTCATCCCGGACAAATACCGCAACACCTACCGCCACTGGATGGAGAACGCCCACGACTGGTGCATCTCCCGTCAGCTCTGGTGGGGGCAGCGTATCCCGGCATACTATCTCCCCGACGGGAGCGTGGTCGTGGAGGAGACTGCCGAAAAGGCTCTGGAAGCGGCGCGCAAGCTCAACCCGTCCTTGACGGCAGCTGACCTCAGGCAGGACGATGATGTGCTTGACACCTGGTTCTCAAGCTGGCTCTGGCCGATCTCTGTGTTCGACCCGGAGCGTCCGGGCCATCCGGAGCACAAGCCGAATGCGGATCTGAGCTACTATTATCCTACCAATGACCTTGTTACAGGTCCGGACATCATATTCTTCTGGGTCGCAAGGATGATAATGGCCGGAGACGAGTTCATGTCCGATGTGCCTTTCCGGAATGTGTATTTTACAGGCATAGTCCGTGACAAACTGGGCCGCAAGATGAGCAAGACCCTCGGCAACAGTCCGAATCCGTTGGATCTGATAGCCAAATATGGCGCTGATGCCGTCCGCCTCGGTATGCTCCTCTGCTCTTCGGCGGGCAACGACATCCTTTATGATGAGTCCCAGGTGGAGCAGGGCCGCAATTTCTGCGGAAAGATCTGGAATTCATGGAGACTCGTCAGCGGCTGGAAGGTGGACAATGCAGCTGCACAGCCGCAGGAGGCCGCCGTGGCCGTGAAGTGGTTTGACAGCCTGCTCTCCCGCACCATAGAGACGGTGGAGGACCATTACAGGAAATTCCGCATCAGCGACGCCCTTATGTCCATATACAAGCTTTTCTGGGATGACTATTGCAGCTGGTATCTTGAACTGGTCAAGCCGGCCTACGGCTCTGCCGTGGACGTGGCCACATACAAGGCTACGCTCGGATTCTTCGAGAAACTGCTCAAGCTTATACACCCTGTGATGCCTTTCATCACCGAGGAGCTGTGGCAGGCTATGGAGGAGCGCTCTGATGGGGAGACGATAATGTTCCAGCGCACTCCGGTGGCCGGACCGTACGATCCGGCATTCCTTGAGGCGTTTGATCTTGTCCGCGATGCGGTCGTATCAGTCCGCGGTATCCGGGCACAGAAACAGATTTCCCCTAAGCAGAGTCTCGAACTCTTCATTGACGGTCTCCTGCCTGAGGAACTCTTGCCTGTCCTTATGAAAGCGGCCAACCTGTCGGCTGTAAAGTCCGGCAAGGCCGAAGGTGCAGCGGTGTCATTCATCTGCGGAACTCTCGGATTCAGCGTACCGCTTGCGGGCTTTATCGATGCTGAAGGCGAGAAGACCAAACTGCTTGCAGAACTGGAACATCAGAAGAAGTTCCTTGCGGGGGTGAGGGCCAAGTTGTCAAATGAAAAATTTGCCGCGCACGCGCCGGCTGCCGTGATAGAGACCGAGAGGAAGAAGGAATCTGACTGCCTGGCCCGTATCGAGTCCATCGAGTCCGCGCTCGCGGCCATTAAATAGTGCTGCTTATGTTGACTTATCCTTTGATGATCGGTTGGTGGGAAGTTGTCGTAATCGCGTTCGTGGTTCTTCTGCTCTTCGGAGGGAAAAAAGTTCCGGAGCTGATGAAGGGCCTCGGCAAGGGTGTCAGGAGTTTCAAGGATGCCCTTGACGGCAAAGAAGATGACGGACAGAAGAAGATAGACGACGGCTCTTCAAACAAGCCTGAATAAGAGGGGTGGCCGGGGAGAAGGAAATGTCCTTCTGGGACCATCTTGACGAGCTGAGGGGGACGTTGTTCCGCTCGGCTCTGTTTCTGTGCGCCTTTTCCTGTCTGGGGCTTTGTTTCCGGAGTTTCCTTTTTGACGGAATCATACTAGCGCCCTCCCGTCCGGATTTCTGGCTGTACCGGCTGCTGGGCTGGAACATAAAGATCGACCTTGTCAACATCGAACTGAGCGCCCAGTTCTTTGTGCATCTCCGGGCCAGTATGGCGGTCGGGTTCATCCTCTCTTTTCCGTTTATAATCAGCGAAATATGGAGATTTGTGGCCCCGGCTTTATACGTGGGAGAAAAGCGTGTCCTGCGGAGAGCGTTCCTGCTTTCGACAGTGCTTTTCTATATCGGCGTGCTGGTGGGATATTTCCTTGTCCTGCCGCTCTGTCTCCAGTTTTTCATCAATTACACTGTCTCGGCTGAAGTGGTGAACACAATCAGCCTCGGGTCGTATATGTCAATGTTCACATCTATGGTTCTGCTCAACGGGGTGGTGTTCGAGTTTCCGACAGCGGTCATGGCACTCTCCCGACTGGGGGTGATAGACAGGGCGGATCTTCGGAAATGGCGCAAGTACGCTTTTGTGGCAATACTTATAGTGGCGGCTGTGATAACTCCGGCCGATCCGGTCTCGATGTTCGTGCTCGCCATACCTATGTACCTTCTTTATGAATTTTCGATTCTGCTATGCTCATCTCAGAAAAAAACTGCACTTGGGGAATAAACTGCGTCAATTGGCCTGACCTGTGGCCGGCACGGCCTGAAGTGTCAGTGGCGGCGCATCATGACGGGGATAATCTGTACCTGCATTACAAGGTGAAAGAAGATTCTGTCCTCGCTGTGGCCGCTGCCGACCGTGAGCCTGTCTGGAAGGATTCATGCGTGGAGTTTTTCTTCGCTCCGGGTGATGACGGACTGTACTATAATATAGAGTGCAGCTGCATAGGCAAGATCTATATGTGCTGCGGCAGGGATCGGAATGACAGGGAGTTTCTTCCCGAAAGCGCCTACGCGGGCATAATCCGGGAGGGAAGTCTCGGCAGTGAGCCTTTCGGTTTGAGGGAAGGCCAGCAGGAGTGGGAGATGAGGCTTGTGATTCCCGCTTCGACATTCAAACTCAAGAGTTTCAGCGGCCTTCAGGCCCGGGGCAATTTCTACAAGTGCGGGGACGGCCTGCCGCAGCGGCATTACCTGAGCCTTTTTCCGATCGGCACTCCGAAGCCTGATTTTCACAGACCGGAGTATTTTGACAAGATAATTTTTAGCAAATGATTTCTGTAGAGGATGTTACGGTGTCTTACGGCGGCTTTGTGCTGCTGGACAAGATAAATTTCCATATAAGCGAGACTGACAAGATAGGTCTTGTCGGCAAGAACGGGGCCGGCAAGTCCACTATACTCAAGCTTATCTGTGGTCTTCAGAGTCCGACCTCCGGGCGCATCGACAAGCCCAACGACGTGACCATAGGATACCTGCCCCAGATAATGGAGCACCATAAGGGGCTTTCCGTCCTTAAGGAGACGATGAGCGCTTTTGATGATGTCTCGAAGATTGAGGCGGAAATCGAGGCCGTGACCCATGAACTCGAGACACGCACTGACTATGAGTCGGACTCATATTCCAAACTCATCGAGCATCTCAACAATCTCAACGACCGCCTTGAGATCAGCCACAGCGAACCTCCTGAGGTTCAGGCACGTCGGACTCTGCTCGGACTGGGCTTCCGGGACAACGAACTTGAGCGCAATACGGAGACGTTTTCGCAGGGCTGGAACATGCGCATCGAGCTTGCGAAGATTCTGCTTCAGAAGCCTCAGGTACTGCTGCTTGACGAGCCGACCAACCATCTGGACATCGAGTCTATCGAGTGGCTGGAGGACTACCTCAAATCCATACGCTGTTCTGTGCTTCTGGTCAGCCATGACAGGCGTTTCCTTGACAATGTGACCAACCGTACCGTGGAGGTGATGCTCGGGCATATCAACGACTATAAGGTGCCATATAGCCGTTATCTGGAACTTCGCGCAGAACGCCTGCAGCAGCAGACGGCGGCCTACGAGAACCAGCAGAAGATGATCCAGAAGACGGAAGAGTTCATACAGGCATTCCGGTACAAGCCGACCAAGTCCAATCAGGTGCAGTCACGTATCAAGGCTCTTGAAAAACTGGAGAGGATAGAGATAGACGAGACGGATAATGTCCGTCTGAATGTGAAATTTCCTCCTGCGCCGCGCTCCGGGGACGTTGTCTTCAAGGGGACGGACCTGACGGTGGGCTATCCCGGCAAGGTCGTGTTCCGCAACGCTGACATTGAAATCAAGCGTGGTGAGAAGGTCGCTTTCATCGGGCGTAACGGTGAAGGCAAGACAACGATGATGAGGGTGATAATGGGGGAGTTGGAGCCTATAAGCGGGGAAGCCCGGGTCGGGCACAACGTGCAGATAGGCTACTATGCTCAGAATCAGGAGGATGTGCTGGACAAGAACGAAACCGTGTTCTCAACCCTTGACCGGATAGCGGTGGGGGAGATACGCACCAAGTTGAGGGATCTGCTCGCGCAGTTCCTGTTCCGGGGTGAAGATATCGACAAGCGGGTCTCTGTGCTGTCCGGAGGGGAGCGTGCCAGGCTTGGAATGGCCAAACTGATGCTCCAGAGCTATAACCTGCTGGCACTCGATGAACCCACCAACCACATGGATGTCAAGTCCAAGGACATACTCAAGCAGGCTCTGGCCGCCTATGACGGCACGCTGATCGTGGTTTCCCACGACAGGGATTTTCTGGACGGGCTGGTGAACAAGATGTATGAGTTCCGCGACGGCAAAGTGACGGAGCATCTCGGCAGTGTGTCCGATTTTCTCGAGAAGCGCAAGATTGAGAATCTTCAGGAACTGGAGCGCAAGTGCGCCCCGGTCGCAGCGGCTCCTGTGCAGGTGGCTTCCCAGAAAAAGGCCTTTGAGGAGAACCGGCAGGCTGTGCGCGAGGACCGCAAGCGGAAGAACCGTATCGCATGGCTGGAGAAAGAGATTGCCGGGCTGGAGGATAAGATGAAACAGATTGAGACGGTGTTGCAGTCACCTGGGAAAGGAGATGACATTATGGAGTTGACCCGCGAATATCTTGAACTTAAGCGCGACCTTGATTCCAAGACTGAGGAGTGGGGAGAATTGATAGATTAGCTTATGTGGAATTTGGTATTCAGACGGATTTTGCCATTTGCGCTCATGTGTGCGTTTACCCTGCCTTCCCATGCCCAGCTCAGGCATATTGATTTGAACCCGGGGGCTTTTGAAGGCGTGTCGGTTTCCGGTGATTTTGTTCTCAGTGTGTTCGAGGGGGACTCGTGCTCGGTCTCGCTTGACGTCAGCGAGGAGTTTACGGAATTCATGTCTGCCCAAGTCATTGACAGCGTGCTCGTGCTGAGTCTGGATGAGAAAAATGACCTTGGTGAGATATGGAAGAAATTCAGAGGCAGGAATGCGCCTGCTGCCGTATTCAGAGCCTCCGTTACGATGCCCCGTGGGCTGAAGTCCATCTCCATAGGCGGCAATGCGGTCCTGGATAGTCTGGGAAATGTGGTTGACTCCTCATCTTTCAGTCTAAGCGTCAAGGACAATGCTTCTGTTTCCGGCGTGTCGTTGTGTGCCCGCGATGTATCCCTTATGCTTTCCAAAAAGGGGAAAGCTGATGTAAGCATAGCATGCGATACGGCTCGGGTCACGGCTGTGGGGAGTTCTGAACTCAATCTTGGCTGCAGCGCTTCGTCTTTGGCAGAACTTGACCTCGGGTCAAACGCCAGCATGGTTTTTGACGGAGATTGCGGGCGGATATCCATGGTCTCCAACGGCACGTCCAAGGCAATCCTCAACGGCAGTTCTCCGTATGTCAGTTACAGGCTCGGCGGATCGAGCAGCGTCAACGCCCTGAACCTCCGTGTCAATGAGGCAAATATCGACATGAGCGGTATCTGCAGCTTGAAGCAGGCGGCGAGCGAGTGGCTTTTTATAAGCATAAGAAATGGCGCGTCTTTGACTTATGACGGTTCTCCGCAGATCAAGATAGCCAACATTAAGAATGCGAGCGTGCTGAGGTATCAGGAGGAGGGACGATGACAGTATTGGATGCACATTGTGATGCGCCTTCCCAGATGCTCAGGCTGCGCGACTTCGGGAAGGATAATGATCATGCGCAGGTGGACTTCCCGAAGATGTTGCGGGGTGGGGTGAACGCATCGTTTTTTGCCGCTTATGTGCCTGCCTCGCTTTCCGGAATGGAGGCTTCGCGCTATGCGGACCGCCTGCTGGATGAGGCGGAGCGGCAGGTGCTTGAGTATCCTTCAATGGCGGCTCTGACCACATCCGCCTCGGCTGTGTCGCGTAATGCCGGCAGGGGAATTGTCAGTGTCCTGCTCGGTATTGAGAACGCCACGGCACTGGACGGTGAAGACGATCCTGCCGTGCTGCTGGAGCATTTCTACAAAAGGGGAGTCCGTTATATAACTTTGACCCACAGTGCAGACAACCGTTATGCGGACAGCTGTACCGGGGATGGACGTTGGGGCGGATTGAGCCCTCTGGGAAGGCGGCTTGTAGCCGAGATGAATGATATGGGCATGCTCATAGACCTTGCACATGCTTCCGATGCGACGATGAGGGATGTTCTGGAGGCGAGCCGTGTCCCTGTTGCGTATACTCACGGGTGCTGTCGCGCTCTCGCTACCCACAAGAGGAACATTACAGATGAACTGATGCGCGGAATAGCTGACGGAGGCGGGGTAGTCTGCATGAGCATATACCCGTGCTTTCTTGATGATGGCTTTGTGCGCATCCTGTCGGAGTCCGGGCGCGGGCAGAAATATGGTGTAGAGGATGAGTTCATCAAGGATCCTTCAGATCCTGCCAAGCGTGCCGCCTGGTATGAGTTGCTGGATGAACTCTCCGCTTTGCCAAGGCCCTCCGTGTCCAGGGTTGTGGACCATATCGAGCATGCGGTGGAGGTGGCGGGAGTAGAGCATGTGGGGATCGGAACCGACTACGACGGGATAGAAGTGACGGCCTGCGGCCTTGAGGACATATCAAAATTTTCCTTGGTTTTTGAGGAGATGCGCCGCAGGGGATTCGGACACCGTGAGATCAGCATGATTGCCGGCGAGAACTTCCTGAGGGTGCTTGAAGAGGTGAAAAACGCGCATAATCGGGCGTTATCGTTTACAAAATCAGTCTAACAAAAATGTTATAGACTAAAACAAATTTGTTTCAGCCTATAACATTCAGTGATTTGTCTTTTCAATTATGTAACTCTCCAAAGTTTCCAATGCAACACGCGCAAATCGGCGAATGTTGGCCTTTCTGCCCAAGTCGCAGTGGTAGATTCTAGTCTTTGTGCCGCTCGGGCCGCTGACTCCTATCCATACCGTACCTTCCGGGTAGTGCTCGTCGCCTCCTTCTGCGAGACCCGTCGTTGCGACTGCCCACGTGCTCCCGGTGAGGGCCTTGACTCCTTCTGCCATCGCTGCGGCGACCTCGCTGCTGACCACGCCGTTCTTTTCGATCACCTCAGACGGAATGCCGAGCACGCTCTCTTTGATCTTGATTGCATAAGAAGTGACGGAGCCGAGGTAGTATGAGGATGAACCTGAGACCATGGTTATCATGTGTGATATGTAACCGCCCGTGCATGATTCGGCAGCGCTCAGCGTGTCGCCGCTGTTTTTGAGAAGTTCGGCTATTCTATATTGTACCGGCTTTTTCATTCTTTAGATATTTTAAGGTTCTTTTTACGATATCCGGTCCCTCTTTCAGTAGACCTGTGCGTATTTCGACCAGGGAAGCCCCGGCCTTCAAGGATTCTGCCGCCTGTTCCGGGGTGTCGATGTGGCAGTTGGCTATGACAGGGAGGCGGCCTGCGGTGTGTGTGGCGACCTGACGGACTTGACTGTTGGAGCGGAGCTCTATGCCATCGATGCTGTTCATCATGCAGAAGTCCGCTATTTTGTCAAGTTCGGGTCCGTTTATGTAGTCGGGAAGTTTGATTATGATCGGCTTGTATTCCTGTTCCGTGATTCTAGACTCAAGCAGTGCATTCGTCTCTTCAGTGGCCGGGTCTTCAGACAGGTCGATTATGAACATGTCGAAGAAGTCGTAGGCGAGAGTGAAGCAGGTCAGGTAGTCCTTTGATATGCAGGCGGCGATTATGTCGTCCGGAGCGTCTCTCTGGATATGGCTGATGGCCTTGCGTGTTCCGTTGACACCCATCGGGCCGACCTCCGTGAAACTGAATCCCAAATTGTTGAGGTCGTTGTACAGTTCGCCGTTCAGATCGAGTCCTGCACCGAGTCCGATGGGATTGTAGAACTTGAGGCCGAAGACTTCGCGTTGCAGGCCTTCCTGCCTGTTGGAGTGTATCAGGCGGTTGAACTTGCGTGCGAACGGAATCTTGCCTATGAGCTGGAAATACTTCAAGCCCAGACGCGATGCACGTTCTGTGTCCATGTTTCGGGCCAGAGGCTTGATTATGATGTCGTATAAGCACATAGGCCGCAAATTTAGGACTTTATTTCAATTCTTGATAGGTGTTATCATCAAAAAAAATAATAATTTTGGATATATTCCGTTGATTATCTGTCTGTTGAATCTGTATATCTAAAGTAGCGGCTTTAGGTTCTGCCTTTTCGTTGGCCGTTTTGCCTACCGGTTGGCTGGCATTTGCGTTTTCTCCTGCCGTTGTAGTTTTGGCTGCTTCTGGCGGATTCTCATCGTCGAACAGGGTAGCCGGGGCTGCTGTACTTGAAAACATTTTGCCTTTGCCGGTGATCAGCCATTCGAGGTTCAGCGTGGGGTACTGCTTGGCCATGCTCTGGATAAAGTCAAAGCCTGGCTTGTTGCGTCCGGCCAGAATATGGGAAACGCTGGCCCGGGCGACCCCGATGCTGTCCGCGAACTGGGACTGGCTGATGTTCTCGGCCTTGAGAAACTGCTCCAAACGCTTGTTCATAATGTAACACTTGTTTTTACAAAAATAAACAACACTTTTCAATAAAACAAGTTTTACACATGTTAACAAACGGAGGTGTTGATAAGTTGTTAATAAGTAAAGATGAATTGATAGTATAGATAAAGGTGGTAATCATTTGATATATAGAATATAAAAGCATTGCATTGTAGTGAAAGATTGATTATGTGGCCAAGGAGGGCCCAGAGTGTGGGGACCGAAGTTAATCAAAAGTAAAGGTAATTAAAGTAAATAGCTGATTTTCAGTAGATAAACGAATGATAATAGATAATAATAAGTTCAACTTATAGTATAAATGTAAACAATGTTCCATACATGTTGTTAACTCGCCAATATTTACATTTGTTTGCATTGGATTTACAAAACTTAATCAGTGAGGCTCGATTTTAATCACTATATTTGCACCCATGATACCAGAGATCAGAATAGAAGATTACAACTATCCTCTGCCGGACGAGCGGGTGGCCAAGTATCCGCTTGCGCAGCGGGATTCTTCAAAATTGCTCGTGTATAGAGATGGTGAGATCAGCGAGCGGGTTTTCCGTGAGATTCCCGATTGTCTCCCCTCTGATGCCATTATGGTGTTTAATGAGACTAAGGTTGTACCTGCCCGTCTCTTTTTCCGGAGGGATTCGGGTGCTCATATAGAGGTCTTTTGCCTTGAGCCTTATGAACCTGCTGACTATAATATCAATTTTGCATCGACTCAGTCTTGCTGCTGGACGTGCGTTATCGGCAATGCTAAGCGTTGGAAGGACGACGTGCTCTCGCTTGACGTAAATGACGGAGAACTGTCCCGTATGGCGCTCAAGGCGCGTCTGATCTCGCGTGAAGGCCAGACCGGTGTCGTGGAATTCAGCTGGCAGGGCGGAATGCCATTCTCGAGGGTGCTTGAACTTTGCGGTCAGGTTCCGATTCCGCCATATCTCAATAGGGAAACGGAAGATATTGATATTGAACGATATCAGACTCTTTACGCGAAAATCAGAGGTTCAGTGGCGGCACCGACTGCCGGACTGCATTTTACGGAAGATGTGCTGGAGCGCATTCGGAACAAGGGTATAGATGTCGAGAAGGTATGTCTCCATGTAGGCGCTGGGACATTTCTGCCGGTAAAGAGCTCGCTTATTTCCGGGCATACGATGCATCGGGAGCCTTTTGCCGTCAGTCTGGATTTTTTGCGTGATCTGCATGCCGGCGGCAGAAAAGTCATAGCGGTCGGTACGACATCTGTCCGTACACTGGAGTCTCTCTATTATATAGGTGTATCTTGTATCGAGAACGGTGAGCCGCGTGATGTAGGCCAATGGGATCCTTATACCAGAGAGTATCAGTATTCTCCGGAAGAGGCTCTTGATGCTATAATAAAGTACCTTGAAGAAAATTCTCTTACGGAACTGAAGGCTGGCACGAGGATAATAATAGTGCCTGGATTCAAGTTCAGGGCCGTGGATATGATGGTGACCAATTTTCATCAGCCGCAGAGCACGCTGCTTCTGTTGATTTCCGCCTTTGTGGGCGGTGATTGGCAGAGGATCTACAATTATGCTCTCGGCCATGGTTTCCGATTTCTCAGTTATGGGGACAGTTCACTTCTTTTCAGAGCAGGGCAGTGATGGAAGATAAGCGTTTTGATGAGATAAGGCCGTTTCCGGAGGACAAGGCCGTCCGGACATTGCACAGGCTTTCATATAACCCGCTTCTGGCTGTTGCATCCAAGTTCGTTTTCCCCGGGAAACCGTTTTTCAGTTTGGGGCGGATGTTCCGCGGAGTCGAGTCTGTGGATGATTTTCAGTGTAATGTGCTGGCACCTGCAATCGACGCTCTTCTTGAGCGTACCTCTTCCGGGTTTGTCTGCGAAGGTATTGAGAATGTGCAGCGTGGGCGGACTTTTCTTGCGATATCGAATCATCGTGATATAACCCTTGATGCGGCGCTTGCACAACTTGCCCTATATAGGCATGGTATTCCGTTGATGGAGTTGTGTATCGGGAGCAATCTCATGGATGACAATAGGATGGCTTCAGATCTGCTGCGTTCGGTGAAGATGATCCGGGTTATACGCGGTCTGCCCGCGCGCGAGGCTTATGCCGCATCGCGCCTGCTCTCGGAGTATATCAGGGAGAGTGTCGCCCAAGGCAGGAGTTCCATCTGGATAGCACAGAAAGAGGGCCGGGCCAAGAACGGGCTTGACAGAACTGCGCACGGAATCGTCAAGATGCTGGATATGAGCGGGATGAAGGGATTCTATGAGGATTTTTACGAACTGGACATCACCCCGATGAGCATATCATACGAGTATGAGCCTTGCGACATCAATAAGGCCCGGGAGACAATGATTGCTTCCAGGCAACGTTATGTCAAGAAAAAAGGGGAGGATACACGCAGCATACTTGACGGTATCAAGATGTGGAAAGGAGGCATCCATCTTTCCGTGTGCCGACCGCTTTCTGCTGATGAGTTGAAGCTGGCTTCGGCCTGCGAGCGTGCTCAGCGCTATCAGATGGTGCGCGACATGATCGACAGCCGCATAGTCGAGGGCTATAAATTGTGGAATACCAATTATATAGCCTATGACATACTGAACGGGAGCGAGAAATATGCCGCGCTGTACAGTTCTTCGGAGCGTGAGTCTTTCGTTGATTATGCGGAGCGGCGTCTGGATATGGTTGAGCCTGAACTTGACCGTGATGAGCTGCGCAGGTATTTCTACAGTCTGTATGCCAATCCTGTCGTATCGAAGGAGCATATTCTTTGAGCGGAGACTCAGAAGTTGTTTTGATTAAGGACGGGGTGGTGTTGGCAATATAGCCACCTTAACATAATATCAATTGTGTAACAAACGGCGGGAAGCGGGGGAGTTGCCATATTTGCGGCGCGCCCTAGACGCCGAACGCGAAACTTGTATAAGAAGTTGTTTTGATTTATGTTGAAAATCCTTTTACTTGCTTTTTCGCCATAGTTCTCCCTGGCTTTTTCGGTCAGATAGTTCTACTATCTTTCTCAAAATCCAGAAAAAACTCTGACAGAAAAATCTTCATAAAATTTATGACAAATAAATTCAAAACAACTTCTTATATTTGTGCCCGTATGGCAAAACGTGATAAAGAAGTACAGATTATTGAGAATCTTACTATAGAGCATATTGCCGCTGAAGGCAAATGCATCGCCCACACAGATGACGGAGTTGTAGTGTTCGTGGAATATGCGGTACCTGGAGATGTTGTGAATGTCCGCGTGCTCCGGAAGAAGAAATCTTTCATAGATGCACGGATCTCAGAGATTGTCAAGCCTTCAAAGTACAGGCTTGAGCCTTTCTGCGAACATTTCGGCATCTGCGGAGGCTGCCGTTGGCAGCTTATCCCTTATCCTATGCAGCTGGAGTCAAAGCGCCGTCAGGTTGCTGACCAGTTCAAGAGAATAGGTCACCTGGAGTTCCCGGAGGTCTCCCCTACGATCGGTTCTGACAAGACGGTGCTGTACCGTAACAAATTGGAATTCACTGCATCAAACAAGAGGTGGATACTTCCAGATGAGGATCCTGACAATATTCCGCAGGAGCAGCGGCAGGGCCTCGGTTTCCATGTGGGCAAATTTTTCGACAAAGTCCTGGATATCAAGCGCTGCTATCTTCAGAAAGAGCCTTCCAATGCTCTGCGCCTCTTCATAAAGGATTATGCCATAAGCCATGGAATCCCATTCTATGACATCCGTGAAAATACTGGCGTATTCCGTAATATGTTTGTCCGTACGACCGATGACGGTCAGGTGATGCTCATCATCTGTTTCGCGACAGAATTTGACGGACGCGAGGCTATGCTTGATGCCATAGCGGAGGCTTTTCCTGAGATAACTTCTCTTTATTATGTCATCAATTCCAAGTTGAACGACAGCATAGCCGATCAGGAGTGCATACTATATCGCGGGGATGAGGCTATTTACGAGAGAATGGAAGATCTGCGCTTCCGTATTGGTCCGAAATCCTTTTACCAGACCAACAACGCTCAGGCTCTTAAACTTTATACCGTGGCCAGGGACTTTGCATCTCTTACAGGTGAGGAGACTGTTTACGATCTCTATACGGGTACAGGCACAATAGCCCAGTTCGTCAGTTCCAAGGCGGCGAAAGTCATAGGCATAGAGTACGTGCCCGAAGCTATTGAAGATGCAAAAGTCAATGCCCGGGACAACGGCATAGGCAACTGCGAGTTTTTTGCCGGTGACATGAAAGATATCCTGACGGAGACTTTCATTGCGGAACATGGCCGTCCGGATGTGATCATTGCCGATCCTCCTCGGGCTGGAATGCATCCGGATGTGGTTGAGACTATTTTGCGTGCTGAGCCGAAAAGGATTGTGTATGTGAGCTGCAATCCCGCCTCGCAGGCACGCGACCTTGAAGTGCTCTGCCGAAAATACCGGATCACGGATGTCCAGCCGGTGGATATGTTTCCACATACCCAGCATGTCGAGAACGTCTGCCGTCTTGAACTTCTTAAACTCTCATAACAATGGGTATAGATATTCTTCTTCTGATTGTCGGGCTTGCGCTGATTGTGTTCGGGGCTGACTGGCTTGTTGACGGAGCTTCGGCTGTGGCCCGCAAGGCCGGAATCAGTGAATTCGTCATCGGACTTACAATTGTCGGCTTCGGAACCAGCTGCCCGGAGCTTGTCGTGAGCCTCACCGGGGCTTTTCAGGGAAATGCCGATATCGCTATCGGTAACGTCGTGGGCTCCAACATTTTCAACGTCCTTATGATTCTTGGCATTACGGCAGTCATAGCTCCTGTGGCGATGACGCGGGCCAATGCGCGTGTCGATATTCCAATGACTTTGGGGGTCACGATACTGTTCATGGTCCTGAGTCTTACAGGGGGTGGTGTCAACCGTATTGAAGGCATTGTGATGCTGTTGGTTTTCGCTGCTTATATCTACTATTGCTTTAAGTTTGACAAGCCTTCTGAAGATGCAGAAAAGAGTCAGCAGAAAGAGCGCAGCGTGTGGGTTGCCGTTCTGTTGATTGCAGCCGGGCTGGCAGGACTTGTTTTCGGTGGACAACTGTTCGTCGGGCATGCCACCAATATTGCACACGCGATCGGGGTCTCTGACAAGGTCATCGCACTCACCCTGCTTGCCGGGGGCACTTCCTTGCCGGAACTTGCCACTTGCATTGCTGCGGCTGCAAAGCACAAGGATCAGTTGGCCATGGGTAATGTTCTGGGTTCCAATGTGTTCAATATTCTGCTTATACTCGGCGGCTCTGCTGTCATCACTCCCCTCTCGACCGCTGCCATGACCACGGTGGATTTTGCCGTCTTGCTGTTCAGCATACTGATCCTTCTGTTCTGCGCATATACAGGACATAGGGACAGGGTAGACCGCTGGGAAGGGATCGTGATGATACTTGTTTATGTCGCGTACATGGTGCTCCTCTTTATGAAGTAAAATTCAGAAAGACAGGGCTATAGACAGATTTATGCTATAGAATTCCGCCACATTGTGGCGGATATTTTCTTTTTGTACTATCCCCGGACCTTCCGGGTTCATGATGAGAGGGCTGTCGAAAGCTGCCCGCAGGCTCAGCATTACATCCAGACAGAATGTCGGGGCCAGCCATAGCCTGTATCCTTCCCCGCCGTCGAAAACCGGCAGTACCGGCCGGCTATATGCCTCGACTTCACTTCTTAATCCTATTCCCCCGTCCATATAGGTAAAGAACCCTTCATTGCAGAGTCCTTTTGGGGCGAAGCAGATCCGCACCAGTACAGGGTACGTCTGGCAGCCTTCCGCGATGCCGATCCAGCCGGCGCAGATGCTGAGGTTGACTTTCTCATGCAGGTCATATCCTACCTTGGCGAGAATCTCTCCGGTGGGATTACCCCCTATCTTGTGTGTGGCTTCGTTGATGCGGTAGCCTTCCTGGCTTATGATGTTTATATGGGAATAGCTGTAGATGCCCTGCCCGTATCCCCACTCGATTCCGAAGTGGAGCCTCTCCGGGGCGTATCCGTCCCGGGCGGCGGCAGCGATGGACAGCAGGGATAACAAGGCGGATGCCAGCAGAAATCGTCTCATGGCTCAGAATCTGTAATACAGGCACAACTGCGGCGTCAGGCAGTAATACAGCCCGCGTTTGTAGAGAGAAAGGAGAACCGCCCCCGAATCCCTGTCCTTGCGGATATGGAGCCCCGGGTTTACGCTGAAACTGATGTCAATGCCCAGGCGGTGGGCGAAGAAATCGGCAGACAGGCCAATGTTTCCCGCAAGTGCGGCGACAAACCCCATGGCCTTGTATGTCTGTCCTTCTGAACTGAAGAAATGCCGCTCATAGTCGTGCACGTATCCGGTGAAAAATCCCGGGCCGGCGTGCAGCGAGAGATAGGAGTATCCGTAGTCCGCGTATGCGATCACGTAATCCTTTGTCAGACTCGCGGCTATGCCGACATCGCGGGTCCGTCCGGAGAGGACTCCGAACATGTCGGCGTAGATGTTGACGAAAGAAATCGAACTTCCGTCCGAGGATTTGACAGCCGTGCCGATGCCGAATCCTTTGAGCGAGTTGTAGATCCCGATATAGTGTCCGCTTGCGGCGGCTTCACGCCCGCAGAGAGACATGAGGGCGGCCAAGGCCAAAGATATTGCGGCTTTTGCTTTCATCGTGGCGAAGATAGGCAATTCTTTGATTATTTCATATTATCGCTTATCTTTCCATCTTTGACACTTACTCTTGGAGAGAATAGGCCCCCAGACCGCTGAGGAG
>ERZ808242.328-NODE-328-length-35699-cov-62.600494_pt1 | contig 35699 bp, 28 predicted proteins | sample MGYA00521244_ERZ808242 | MGnify/ENA primary metagenome ERZ808242 (study PRJEB31516, sample SAMN03275573) | gut metagenome | biome: mammalia-associated habitat; material: feces | host: Papio cynocephalus | place: Kenya | collected 2012-07-27 ... | reverse complement strand
CCGGAGTCGTGGATGAGAGGTACAGGGACGAGATAAGGTGCAGGATGACCGCCGACGAGGATGTCGTCATCCCCAAGGGCAAGGCGTACATGCAGGGCATATTCGTACCGTTCCTCACCATGTCCTGCGAAATCAAGCCCGAGAAGGCCCGCAAGGGCGGATTCGGCTCCACCGACGGAGGGGCGGAATGAAGACCTCCGCCCAAACCTCTTCCAAAACCATTTCTGCCTCCAAGTGTCCCAGATGCGGATCTATGAAGGTGGAGTCCCGTGCGACGGCATACGATGATGTGGGCGTGATGAACAAGACCATGTGCAAGACATGCGGATTCTGGGTGTGCAACTGCGCATTCCAGGTGGATGGAGAGATACAGTACAGGGGATTCCTGTACGAGGGCGAGATACCCAAGGACGTCCCTCTGTGCATGAGAAGGGATGCACTGAGATGACCGGAATGGAATGGTATTCAATCCCTGCCGCCAAGGACAGGGAGTCGGAGGCCATCCGCTCCATCATGTTCGCGCATCGTCTTTTGAAAAGCTGCAAATCCTTCAAGAACGAGAACCTGGACCTCGCATATGTCCGCGCGGTCGAATGGATGGTCACTCTGGCCAGAACGTCCTCCGGCCTGATGGATGTGAGAGGCATGATAGACCTTCGTCCCGACATCAAGTTCATCCTCGACGAGAAGAGGCGCGGCAGCTGGAAGGTCTGCGTGACCGTGGGGATGGAAGACGAGCATCGCACCGTTGTGACGAGCATCCGCCTGTCGAAGGACACGGCGACCATCTGCTTCGAGGGAGGGGAGTTCTCGTTCCGCTTCGGACTCGATCTGGAGAAGGAATATGCCGATTTCATGGCTTCGAACCCTGATGAGCCGTCCGAGGGCGTAAAATGGTTCTGCAGGGTGCCTGTGAGGGAGATAAAGTATGTCGTCCCTGCGCCCAAGCCTGTGGATCCTGCATGGAAGGAGATGAAGAGAGGTGAGGAATACGACCGCAGATACCGCTCCTGATAAAGGCCCCGGCTCCGACTGGTATCGTCTCAGGCAGATATGGAGGGGAGTGAAGAAACGTACCGAGAATCCTGCGTGCCACGACTATGCGCACTACGCTGGCAGAGGCGTGTATCTATGCGAGGAATGGCATGACTTCGAGAACTTCTACAGATGGGCTGTGACGCACGGATACAGGGACGGCCTGACCCTCGACAGGGTGAGGAACGGCAACGGCCCTTACGCGCCTTGGAATTGTGCCTGGCGCACCCGCAAGGAGCAGGCATACAACAGGTCCACGAATCGCCCTCTGAGGGCATCGGACGGTCGTGTCAGGACTGTGGTGCAATGGTCCAAGATGACCGGCATTCCCGAATCCACCATCCGCAAGAGGCTGAAGCTCGGGTGGAGCGTGGATGAAGCCCTGGGTCTGAAGAAGAGATGAGATGCCCGGGAACCCGGGCGAGGAATGCACACGAAAACAAATATGAAGAGGGGGTCTCCCCCCTCGTTTATTCTGCCATCAGGCAACGTTGACGATACGTCCGCTTCCGATGAACTTGTTGATGCGAAGCTCCATCCTGGAGTGGATGACGGACTTCTCAAGAAGCTCGCGGGTGATAGCGATGTTGTCGGTGGTGTAGACACTGACCGGGGACAGAGTGGAGATCCACATGTGGTCCAGGTCGTAGAGGCCGATATCTCCGATGATGGAGGTGGAAGGCATCTCGGTCTCGAAATCCAGAGCTATGTTGGGGTCGGGAATCAGAGGGATGTTGTGGTATGCGTTGACGAGGATACCTGCATCTCTTCCGGGAACGGTCTTGGTTCCGTTGAAGGACCTCTGGACGGCGACGGAGTCGAGGTAGAGGTTCCTGGCCCTGTACTGAGCGGAGATCTTCTGCTCGGCGAGATGGGAGACGGACCAGATCTTGTTGTTGGGGTCGGCCATGGTGTCCCATCCGCACATGCACTTGGTCCAGAGGCTGTCGAGGTGGTCGAGGTCGAGAGCGGCTCCCTCGGCATCGACGAGCTGACCGTCGAAGGGAGATTTCTTGGCGGACCTGAAGTCGTACAGGTCGGATTTGGTTCCGCCGTATGCGGAAACCATGTCGGCGGTGATTGCGACACCGCGGTTCTCCTTTCCGATCTCCTCGAATCCGGAAATGGCCCTGTTGATTCCCTGCAGCGAGGTCTCGACCTCCTTGAGGTCCTTGGTCTGAGTGGGCTGCTTGATGGAGATGGGCCTCAGAAGAGCGAGGTCGATGGCATTGGAGTAGGAGTTGGCGATGAGTTTGGCATACTGCTTGTGGCTGGACACATCGTCCTTCCCCTCGACGGCCATCAGACCGAGTCCGTAGTCCCAGGGGTAGGGAACCTCCTTGTAGGGCTCCGCGACCTCAAGGACGGGGATGGCCTTGGAGGTTCCGATCTTTCCATCCTGAACGGTCTGGTATCCGATTCCCTTGAACTCGCCCTTCTCGTCCTTGCCGATGTCGGCCTGGGCGTATGCGATACGGGTACCGGCGTGGTCGTAGGGCCTCTGTCCAAGGGATCCGAAGATGTTCTTGCATCCGAACATTCCTGCCTGGATATCGGCGCCGAAGATGTTGTTGAAGTATCCGGTGTCGCCATAGACGGCGGCGCCCTCGGACCTCCTCAGGCCATTGGCGAAGATCTGCCAGCCTCCGTTGTACCAGTCGTTCATCATCACTCCCATGGCTTCGGGAGTCGGCGAGTATGTGGAGCCGAGCTGGCTCCCATGCCTGTAGAACGTTCCTTTCTCGAACATAGATATTACCTATTGGCACTTTTATCGATAGTGTAGTTTATAAATGGTTTTGTCAGCAGGCTCCTCCATGCGCTCTCAAGCCATCTATGATGACCTGCATGGCCTTCTCGGACTCGTTCATCTCCGCTCCGGGAGCATCGCACATGGATTTGCAGATGTCATCGAGATCCTTCAGAACGTCGTTCTGCTTGGCGGCGGATACGGCATCGTTCCTGAAGCCTCCCATCGCCGCGGCCGCTGGGGGCCTGGAGGATTTGACCACGCCTCCGTTCTTGAACCCGTTGATGATGTCCATGATATCGACGTCTGCAGTCTGCTTGCAGGTCGGCATCTCGGATTTGTTGAGGAGTACAGGGCCGTCGAGAGGCGAGGCCTCGTCTCTCATGACCTCCGCCATGACCTTGATGCGCTCGGCCATATCGATGGACTTCTTCATCTCGGTCTCCTCGGAGCCTCCGCAGGACTTCTCGGCATCCTCGGATGCTTCGGCATCGCCTTCTCCGATATCGGGGATGGCTCCATCTACGGGGGCCTCGGCATCGGATTTCTTCAGGTCGTCCTTCTTCTCGTCATCCTTCTTCTCGTCGGAGTCGGATTCCTTCTTCTCGTCGCTCTTCTCGTCGCTCTCGGGCTTCTCGTCGCTTCCGCCTTCGTCGGATGCGGGAGCGGGAACGTCGGCAGGCTCTTCAGCAGGTGCGTCCTCGGGAGCGGGGATGTCGGCGGGAACCTCCGCAGATGCTTCCGCAGGCGCTTCGGCAGGTTCTTCGGAGGGGCCGGGTGCAGGCATGGAACCGCCCATGTATCCCTCCCACAGCTTCTTCACGCCGTCTAGGAATCCCGTGATGGCTGCGACCTTGGCGGTGTCGCCCGCATCGAGCGCGTCATGCGCTTCATCGGTCATGCTGGTGACGAAGTCCTGAAGCGCATCATCGGCGGTATATGCGAAATCGAGCGATTCGCCCCCCATCTCGGGTGCGGGCGCTCCCATCCCGGGTGCGGCCTCTTCGGGCATCGGAGGTTCGGCAGGCATGTCCGCAGGAGGCTCGGCAGGAGCCTCTTCGGGCATCGGGGGTTCGGGGGCAGGGACGCCGGGTGCAGGACCGGGCGTTGCGCCGGGTACGCCTGCATCTCCTTCGGAAGGCATGGCGGGGGCGATGTCGGGCATGGGTGCGCCGTCTCCGCCGAGGGGTGCGTCGGGTGCAGGGGGCATGGGTGCGCCCATGTCGTCGGTAGGGGGTGCGCCTGCGGCGGGGCCTCCTGCGGCCGCCTGCTCGTTGGCGGCGTCTATCGCGCCCTGGTCCCCTGCGAGCTGAGGGATGACGGTTTCTGCGGTACGGGAGGTGTCCACTCCGATCTCGGACAGAAGCTGGGCGAGAGTGTCCAGCTTGCCCGCGACGGTGGCACCGGATTTGACCATCGGATCGATACTATCCTGGAATGCGTTCCAGGCCTCTTCCTCGTTCATGCGTTTAAATATATAACGTGGTATAAAAAGAAGTTTCACAGGTCGGAGCTTTTCAGGGCTCCGACCCTTCAGCAGACGGCTCCGATGGATTGGAGCAACTTGAGGGCCCTCATGATGAGCTCGGGATCGATCTCGACCTTCGCTTCGGGTTTCGCCATCAGAGCAGCCATATCGATGCGGGGCATGGCATCGGCGATGGGGGCGGGCTCGGAGGCGGAGTCCGCCTCGGGCTCATCGGAAGCCTCGTTCTTCTCCGCATCATCGGCCTTGTCGGGAACGGGGGTATCCTCGGGAGCGCCCTTCTTCTTCGCATCCCCGTCCTCGTCCCCGTCCTCGTCATCATCCTTCTCATCCTTGTCCCTGCTCTCCGATTTGGAGATGACATTCGAGACATGGGTGAGTGCGGAAGCCATGCTCTTTATGGCGCGGTCGAAGGCATCGTCGAGCTTTCCGCTGGTGATGGCTTTGCAGGCATCGTCGATGTCTGCTTCCATGAGGTCGTACATGCCTCCTTTGCGAAGGAGGTCCATAGCGGACACCGCCGATTCGGCACGGCGGAAATCCTCTATGCCCATCTCCATCAGGGCATAGTACATGTCCTGCGGGGATGCGCCCGTTCCATCGGTCAGCGTCATAAGGGTGACGGGCGAGGGGACGTCCCTCGCTTCCCAGTCTTTTCCTGCGATAGGATCCATGAGTCTTCATCCTCTATTCGATTCAAATAGTATTCGCAAAACGGAACCCGTTCTCATCCTTCGTCAGCAGCCCCAGATTCCACAGGTCGTCGAAGCGTTCCCTGGTGACGGCAGGGGTCAGATGGCCGTCGGCGAATATCTCGCCTCTGGAGAACGACTTCTTGAACTCGTCTTCCAGCACGCGGTCGAACGACGGGACGAGGATGCCTCCGTCCACAGGCTCCATGCGCATCCCTGCGGCCTTCGCAAGCGCATCGCACTCGGATGCGCTCACACCGGGAATGAACACGCCGTTCATGCGGGCATGGGCATCCACGCCCGATTTGCGGAGGGCGTTGCGCATCCTCATAATGGGACAGTCGTCCTCCGACCTGTGGATCATCACATCTCCCAGGTCGAGAGCGAGGACGGGACCTGCTTCGTCGGAATCGGATTTCGACAGCGCCGATTCGTTCTTCCAAATGAGTGTGGCATACTTGTTCACGGGATGCGGAGTGATGGCGATCTCCATCAGCTGCCTCATCTTCCTGCGGATGTAGCATCCATGCTCGCTATCGCAGGTCCTGTCCCTCGGCGCATCGCCTGCGATGGACAGTTTGTTCGCACCTCTGGCGAATGCCTTGCGGACTCCGTCGTACACCGGGCCGTCCCCCCTGAAGAGGTTGCCCCATACGGCTATTCCCGGCCCTTCCTCGGTATCGATGGGCTCCCAGCCCCAGACCGTTCCGACGATGTAGTTGGAGTGGTCGAAGCTCATGGGGCCCGCATGGGCGATATAATCGTCCATGAGGCTCTTCACCGATTGGAGGTCCACTATCTCCCTCTGGTTGTCCATCGCCTCCACCGTGGCCTTGGCGCAGAACGAATAGGACGAGGGGGAATCCTTCACGCTGTACCACGCATTCCTGCGGGCGGCCAGCACATCCTGCTCGGAAGGGTCGTCCAGACCTCCGAGGGATTCGTTGTATTTGTTCATCCATGCGCGTGCATCATCGCTGTTCAGCGACGCTGTCACCTGCGACGGAATCTCCGACACATTCTGATACATCGTTATCACCTGCTCTGCGGCACATCATCTGCCTTTTAGAACCTTTCAGAATCACCTCATCGCCCATCCACGCGATGCATTTCAGCACGTCGGACTGCATCATCCCCGTATCGGAGGACAGGTCGCGTATGGACATCCAGCCCGAGGACGGCATGCAGGATTCCAGAAGATCGTATACGTCGTCGATGTGATAGCGCCATTTCATGAGGTGGCCCCATATGCGCTTGGCCTCCTCATCATCGGCGATTATCATTATCGACCTTCCCCACTCGGCGTGCTGGGATTCCATCTGTATTCCCGGTATCTGGGACAGGATGGCGGATATCTGCCTGGCGGACGCATCGGTCAGGTAGGATATCTCGGCGACGCTTATCCACCTGTTGCGTGTTTCGAGAGCCGCGGCTCCGACCATGGCGCGGAGATTGTCGCGTCTCATGCCTTCGTCCTCCTTCCGCCCTGGAAATCGGAATCGTCCGACTGCCAGATGGTGCTGTCGGGCCTGTCGGGTGCGTCTGCGCCGTCGTCATAGGAGGCGGATATCGATGCGATGAGGGCGCCTGTGTCCGTGCGGGGGCCGTCGGGAGCCGCCCCCTCGATGTTGCGCCTTATCTGCTCCGCCAGCTCCTCCGCGACGCCCAGGATGGAACCGCTCTCGGCCAGCAGCTCGTTGAAGCGCTCTTCGACATCATGGATGGCAGGACGTATGAAGGGGTGGGGGGCCATCCCCTCCGACATCAGCTTCGTATGGACCTTCTTCGCCATGACGTACGGATCTATCTTGGTCGCATGGCGCGTGGCCCAGAGATAGATGTTCCAGAAGGATTCGGACACCTCCTCGAAGAACACCGTGCCGTCGGAGCGCGTGAATCTGTGCACCGATGTGGGGCCCTTGTTCTTCGCAGGCATGGTCCCGAATTCCAGAGACGCCGCATACGGCGCATCTATGGTGACCATGGCGGGCCGAATGGCTTCCAGCCCGCCGTTCGCGGCCGCATTCACCAGAGCCTCCAGCGAGGAGGTGTCCAGATTCATCGTCAGGTCGGCCATGCTCATATCTCCGGCGCATCCGCCGCTTCGCGCTGGACCTGCTCCTCCTCGTTCTTGGTCTCGTCCACGTCGGGGTCCTCCCTGCGGAGAGTCCCCTTCTCGGGAGGCCCCTCTCCATCGCCGGGGAGCATGCCGTCCTCGGGCTGGATGGGATTGGCATCGGAGTTCGGGCTGATGGCGTCGTTGTCCAGTCTGAGCAGTCCCTGTCTGCGCAGCTCCGCTTCCTGCATTATCTGCTCGATGGGTATCTCTCCGAAACGGAAGTCTCCGTCCAGGAATCCGTAGGGGATTCCGAGAGACCTCATGCCCTGTGCGATCTGGATGCTGTCGATCAGCTTCTTGTTGTCGGTGAACGCCTTCGAGGGCCTTCCGAGGACCAGCTTCCAATCCGTCACCTTGGTGGAAATCTTGTTCTGGATCCATTTCAAGGCCTTGTCCACCCTGTTGTAGCGCCCCAGGATGTACCTGTCGAATATCGTGATCTGCTGGCTCTCGTTGTTCATTCCTCCCGATGCCTCCACATCTCCCGCCAGCAGGTTCGGCAGGCAGCCATGGGCGCAGAGCTTGTTCGTTATGTCGTTCCTGACGGCCATGAGGTCCTGCGAGGACTCCACGCCCAGGTCCAGCACCTGTGCATCCATCTGCGGGACGCCGGGAGCGGGCATGGGTGTGCAGACGATTGGGATGGAGTTGGTGTTCTTGCTCAGGACGTCCGCGATACCCTGCGAGATTATCGCCCCTTCGGACTCGTTGAATCCGGGCAGGATGAGGATCTTCCTGACGAAGCCGAACTTGTACTTGGTTAGGTTGTGCTTGTTCTGGTAGAAGTACGTGAGAAGCTCGTCCTGCATATCCAGCCAGGACGGGCGCCCGTATATCAGCGAAGGCTGGTCCCAGTGGTCGTGGAACAGCTCTCCTGCGCCGTACACCATGTACTGCCCTGTGCCTCCGAACTGGGAGCCTATCTGCCACAGAGCGGGCACGAGCGCCTTGCCCTCGCGGCTCACGTCGTTGACGGCTTCGGGGTTCTGGTCGAGGTCGAGCAGGGTGTCGCGGGCGTCGTATGTGAAGGCATACCTCCTGCCCGGCGTGCCTGTATCGTCATAGAGGTAGCGGACGTATTTGGGGTCCTGGGCGATGAATTCCAGAGGGACCTGCTTCTTCATGTCCCCGTTCTCATCGAGTATGTCTCCCGTGACGCAGAGGAGATATCCCTCGTTGTACAGAAGCTCGGATTCCGCGAAGGACCACAGGACGTCGAGAAGGGATTGGCCGTTGAAATTGGCTTCATCGACGAAGCTCACCCTCTCGCCTGCGTGGTTGTAGTGGTAGAAGTATTCCTTCTGGGACTCATCGGGACGGCGGAGGCGGACGCTTCCGCATCTGGAGCATTTCTTGACGAAGTATTGGATCTCGTGTCCGCATTCCTCGCATTTGTATGCGAACCTGGGCTCGATGGTGATGTCGTATCTGAAGAGCTCCATGCACGTCCTTTTGACGATGGTTGCGAGAAGCGGGACGTTGGTCCTGTACCAATCCATCAGCGTATACATGTTCCAGAACTGGGTTTCGTTCTGGACCTCGTACAGCTGATTCACCGGACGGTTCGCACCGTATATCCCGCGTTCCAGGGGTGCGCTTCCGGTGAAGGATTCGCTCAGCGGCGTGGGAGGGATGCTCGCCTCGACCTCTGCCTTGGCAAGGGCCCTCTGCTTTATGACTTCCATGTAGTCGGGCGGGTCGGATGCCGCCTTGAACTCCTTCGTCGATGTTCTTATCATCTTTCCGCCTCTTTCTGCGACGCCTGATTGAACAGACTCAGCGGTATGCCATCGTTCGTGGTCGGGCCGCTCAACAGCCTGCTCTCGTCATCATACGTCGAATACACTCTGCTACATGGTTGTAGCCTTTTTATAGTGTGAGGTTCTGTGGATGTGATGACGGGCGATTCTCCGGTCTCGATGACCAGACCCTTGCCTTTGCCCATCAGCTTGCTTTTCGCATACCTTAGACTGTCCATGCAATTCGATACCAATATACCATTGGCGAAGAAATCATGCGCTTCATCGACTGTGAGGTCATATACATACTCATGACGGCCTGTTCTCTCTACTTTTATCACACTCTGCAAGTTGCAATTTTGCGCGATACTTTTCAGAATTGAGTTGCCCTCTACATCCAGGGGAGCAGACCTGGGTTTTTTTGTATTTGTTGACTTTGAATATTCTGCCACATATTGTGCAAATGCGATCCTCGTCATCGATGCCGGATGCTCTGCGAGAGGCAGATTTGCAAGCATTTGAACAGAATCTTCCATGAGATGGTTTGGCCAAATAGACCTTCCCACAATGCTGGCAGACATGCTCGATTGGTTGGAGGCCCTCTGCAACTTTCTTTCCATGCTGAACATGCCATTCATGACCTTCTGCTGATGCGTGCCACGCCTTGCAGGCACGTTGTTGTGCAGATTCAGGGCCGAGCATGGCTTTACGTCTGATTTCTCTTTGCTCCTCTGAACAGGGGTGCTTCTGCATATGATCGTAGTGGGTAAGACATTCAAGATTGGAAATATCGTTATTGTCGGGATTTCCATCGATGTGATGGATTTCATATCCAGGAGGAATTGGGCCATTATATTTCTCCCAGATATATCTGTGCAGATAGATGGATTCTGAATTTGCAATTCTTCTGAAATACACGCGCGTATCTCTTGATTTTGAACAAGGATATCTGTGCCATGCGTATCCGTCATATATGATGCGCTCGCCTTTAATGTCATTTCCAAGGGGCCTTCCCATTGAATCACCTTATCGCGTATCGAAAGGCATCCGATGTTGATATAGCCTTCTGTTGTCATAACATTATGATCATATGTGCCTTCTATCGAAGTACCATCACTGAATGTCGCTTTCCATATCTCCGCGGGTTCGGGACGAGTGATCCCTGATGCCAACACTTTGCGATATCCAAGGTGCGTCAATACCATATCTCCGACTTGCACATCTTCTATAGGCACGTTTCCATGATCTGTAGCAATCATCGTACCTGCTGCAAGACAATGGTTGAAGACGTCCATGGGCTTGTCTGTGAGATTTCCATCCTTGTCCTCCTCGAACGCGTAGTTGTTGAATTCTATGATCGCGTTCTTGCACTTGGTGCGATGGATGATGATATGATATGATTGGAGGTCGCGGATACCGTTGCGCACGGAATCCGGGCCCTTCATAGCCATCTCCGCATTCGGAAGGATCCATGTGTCTGTGAGCTGATGGCCGTCCACATCCATCAGCGGGTCGCCGTTGTCGTCGTATGCGGGGGTCTGATAGCCCCTCTTCAGCTCGTAGATGGACTTCTGCTCCGCGCTGTCGCAGACTATCACTTTGTCCGCATATCCCATGCGGGTCAGCTTGCGTGCTATCTTGAGATTGTCCCACCCATACTCGTACATCTCGTCGAATATCCATATCTGGCGGGACAGCTCGTCCACGGCGATGGCTACGAATGCCGTGGGGTCGTTGACGAATCCGAAATCCAGCCCATAGGAGAATCTCAGTCCGGGATATGTCGCGCGGATGACGTTGATATCGAAATCCGCCTCCTCCCAATCCTCGAACACCAGCCCGCCTGCAATCCCCCAGTCCCCGTCGCAGATGACGCGGGCGGCACGAGGGCTCCTGATGCGCAGGTCCTCGTATTCCTTCAGGTTCTCCTCGGACAGGAACGGATTGTTCTTGTAGGTGGTCGTGAGAGCAAGGGTATCAGGGTCGGGATTGTCGAAGAAGCGGGCCTTCAGCCAATGCTTCTCGCTCCACGGGTTGAAGATTATCATGACGCGCTTCCACAGGCCCGGCGGGAGCTTACCACGGATGGACATGTTGATGGTATTGAAGTCCTCCTCGTTGGTTATCTGGGATGCCTCCTCCCACAGCACCCAGCAGAGACTTCCTTTCTCGACCGAGATGGATGCGACCTTGAGCGGGTCGTCCATCCCTCTGAACAGTATCTTCTGTCCTGTGGGCAGGAACACCATCTCCATGGGGGATATGTTGCACTTCCAGAGGGATTCGACATGGAATTGGTTTATCGCCCATTTGAGCTCGGCGTAGATGGAGTCCTTGATGGATTCCTTGAACTTCCTGACCACCAGTGTGGACGGCATGAGATCGCGGTACTTCATCATGTTGTAGATTATCCACAATGCGGCCCATTTGGATTTCCCGGAACCCTTCGAGCCCTTGATGACCACGTTCTTCTTCTTGGTCGCCCACGGCTCGTAGTACGCCTTGTCGAACATCTCGGACAGACGCATCTGCGGAGCGTCTTCGCTCATCCTCGCCGCCTCCGTGCGCCTCCGACCTGCACACAATCACATCGGGCATCTCATCCAGCTCCTCGGAGCCTGCGGGGATGGTGCGGACCTTCGGATCCTCATCGGACGGGGATTGCGGCAGGACCGAGAGGTCATCTATGATGGTGGGCATGATGGAGAGCGTCGTCTCCTGCACAGGCGCATATCCTGCATACTTCATCAGAAACTCTGCGGATTTGATGTCCCCGTTTCCTGCGGACAGAGCCTGTCTGAGGATGATGCGGGTCATCACATCCACGTTCTTGTTCAGGTAGTCGCTGAGCGGTCTGACTCCATCCACCTCGTCCACCTCGCCCTCCATGGTCGGGGATGCCAGCACGGACCTGATGACCTGCTGAAGGTCGTTCCTGCGACGCCTCTTGATGGTCTGAACGACCGCGGTCTCGAACTCGGTGGGCATGGGATCACCTGTGGAGGAAATTGTCCTCCATCATGCGCCCTATGGGCGTGGGCCTGTGGCACACGGGGCAGTACGGAGGAGCGGTCTTCATGCCCATCTCCATCGATACGCCGCAAGGACACTTGTAGGCCTCTCCCGGACGATTCATGGCAGGCTCGCCGTTGTATCCTTCGCCGTAATGGTCGAAATACATCTTCTCGAAGGAGTCGTCGAGCGTGAACTCCGCGGAATCCAGCGAGAATCTTCCGCCTTTCATCTCGCGGTACTTCTCCATATCGTCCGCATCGCCCGAACGGGCCATCGCTCTGGCGGTGGCGCGCTGATTCCTGTGCGCGTATGCGAATCTGGCCTTGTTCAGGACATCCTCGTCCACCCAGCGGACGAGAAGGGCCGTATCCTGGCATGAGACATAATCGGGAAGCTGCGAAAGGGCATATTTCCTGATGCCCTCGCGGTAATTTTCGATTACACGAGAAACCATGCGAACCAATCTACGCAGGCATATATAAATAGGAGGGCGAATGGCCCTCCATAAGAGGTTTCGGGTCAGGATTTCCAGTCCAGCTCGCAGATTACCTTGCCCGAGGTCTTGTCGATCAGTTTGAGCGGGAAGACGGACTCCTTGTCCTCTCCCATCGACACCGTACGGTATGCCGCGATGCGGGGCTCCGTATCGCCCCTTTCGGACGGCACCTCGCCCTCGATGCCGTCGTCCCCGTCGGCCTTGTTCATCACGAACTCGGGGTGGAAGTACGCGATGCTGTCCTCGATGGAGAAGCTCCGCTTGACATTGTTGACTCCCGATGCACGCTCAGCATCATCTTTCGCTTCGTCAGCGGTTCTGCCAGGAATGTTCTCGTTGCGAGTGTAGGTGCGCAGAGTCTTCATCGGAGTCTTCTCATCGATATCTCTGTTCTTGACCTTGAAGTAATCATAGAGGTCGTTGTACCATTTGCGACGCTCGTCATCACTCATGGCCATGTTCCTCTGGAGATACGGGTGGGTGGCGAACAGTTCCTGCATCTTCGCAATAGGCATATTGTCCATCCAGCGAACCAGATACGGCTCCAGCATATCCATGTACCTGTCTTTGCGGTCCTGGATGATCTTATCCTGCCCCCACAGATTGGCCGCTCCGATCCTGGTGATAGGTTGACCGGTATTATCCAGAATCGGATTCCCATCAGCATCGAACATGTATTTTCCGAGCAACGCATCCATACCATCCGAGGTGTACTTGTCCCCCGTTCCGCTGCTGTCTCCGAATCTGCTCTGCAGCAGCTCCTTCAGCGCATTCTTGTCGTAGTCGTTGTTCTGGAAATCGACTCCGTTCACCTTGCCTGCGATCTCGGAGATGGCATCCAGTATCATATCTGTAGGCGGCTGTCTCTCCTTTCCGAAGATTTGTGTGAGTATCTCTCCTTCTTCCGTAGTGTCATCATTGGCCCCGTGCGTTCCTTTGACTCCCTCGAAGTCATATGGAACGAATCCCGTGCTGTTGCGGGTGAGTCCGATGCCCGTTCCCCCTAGATCATCCCTCTCGCTGGTAAGCATGGCGAGCGTGGCAGGATTGAGGGAGCCATCTTTTCCGAAAACAGGGATGAAACCTCCGTCCTTGCCCGCCTTGGCATATTGGATGCCTCCGAGAATAGGAACATGCTTTATCTCCTGCGGATACCTCATATTGCCCTGTTCGTCCTTCTCCTGATATTCGTTTATCAGAAGGGATCTCAGCTGAGCAGGAGTCAGCTCCCCTATCCCGCCTGTAGGAAGTTTGGCTACGGAAGGAACGCCTTTGGCGCGGGCATTGTATGCGGACACCATCTTAGGGATATTCTTCGAGAAGAAGTTCCTTACGAATCCCCTCGCAGGCTGAGTGGAGACGGTATCGCCATCCACACGGAGGTTCCAGCCCAGATTGGCGCCTCTGCCGGCGGCATCGACGATATCGTTGCCGTTCTCGTCCTTCCCTATGACGACAGGCTTCGCTCCGACCTGTACAGGACCTTGGCTGTCAAGTGCGGTATATCCGAAATCATCATTCTGATTGCGGAGAGTGTGCAGGATGAGTTTCAAGAGATTGATATTCTTCCCCGCCTCGGGAGCTGCGGTGAGCTTGCCTGTGGGACTGTTGCCGTAGGCGTTCGCTCCTCTTGCCTGCCCGTAGCTCTGACGTGCACCGTTCACGGTCGCAGTCTGGTCCGCAATATCCACTTTAGCCGTCGGGATGCCGTTCTTCCCCTTGTGCTGGTAGTTGACTGCTTCTCCATACTGCTCTGCAGGGGACTGCCCCGCTTCATCCTCTTTGTACAGCGGCGCACCATCGCGCCCGGTGATGCCTTTCTCCTCAAGACTTTTCGCATGATCTTTTATGATCTTATCATTCGCCGAGGGGACCTTCTCCTTCGTCACCTTGAAGTCGGGGGCCTTCTCCTCTTTAGGGGCCTCCCCCTCCTTTCCGCTCCCTTCGTCCTTGAACGGGTTCATGATCTCGCTCCCGTCGGCGGGGAATTGGATATCCTGCCCATTCCTATTGATGAGATCTCCGATGCTGATGCTCTTCTTCACGACGGAATCGCTGCTGGGATGCTCGGGGATTCCGAGGCCGTCCTCATCATCCTCGTCATCCTTCTCGACCTCTCCCTCGGATGCCAGCTCCTTCTTCTTCAGGATGCCCTTGAGGTATCCGACGGCTTCGTCGAAGGTCTCGAAATTGCCTCTCTCCAGCTTCATCGGATGCCCGTCCATGAGGACATACGGATTCCACGACTCGTGCTCGCAGTCGTCGCAGCCCCATTTCTCGCATTCGATGGCGAGCTTCTTCCAGACGTATATCTCATGAACGTGCTCGTCGGAGGTGCCGATGCCCTCGCGGAGCCCCCTCTTCTCCCAGCGGGAGATATCGTCGGGGATCTTGAATTCGGTCATGGAGGCATGATGTATGCGTATATTTAAAAGGGAAGTGGTTTGAAGCCCCCTTCGGGGGCGTTTCAGGCTCGATACACGAACGGCCTGCAAGGCGGACAGGGGGCGCAGACGGGCGGGAGCTCGTCCACGACCTTGAACTTCAGCTCGACGTCATCGGATTGGATGACCAGCTTCCCGCCTGCAACGGCGACGGCGATGAGATCGCGCATCTCCAAGGTGAACTTGTCATGGCGCACCTCGTCGCGGAACGTCACGGTGAGCGAGTTGCGGTACACGCGCCCGTCCATCCACGAGGAAAGCTCCAGCGTCACCCCCCTCTGCACGACCTTGGTATGGGATTCCTTCTGCGCGGCGGACAGATTGCGGTATGCCGATGCCAGCATCTCCGCGTTGTCCGCCAGGATTGGCACCTGCACGTTCATCCCTTCCTTATCGTCACGGTGGGGATGACCACCGCATCGCCCGTCTTGGCGTACACGATGACCTTCTCCGTATCCGTATCGCACGTCGGCGCATACACTCCCGACGCCGCATCGGCGGTGGCGAAGACGACGGTGGCGACATCCGCTGCGGTGATGCCTGTCTGCGCGATGGTGCCCTTGTAGGGGAAGTCCTCGATGCCGGAATCGTTCGTCCATACGGGAGACACGTTGGAAAGCACGAGGTCCTTCGGCTGGTATCCGCTGAGATCTATCTCGGTTCCGGCTCCCATGGGCATCCAGGTCAGTGCGCCCTTGTCGTCGGGTATGCAGATCCACGCGGTGCCTGCAACGTAGGTTTCGCCGTTGTACTCGCGGGAGTCCTTGAGGTACCAGATGTGCCCGGACACCTTCTCCTTCGCGTCCAGCTCGGCGGATGTGCAGGTTCCCATCAGCCTGGTCGCCGATGTGAGCTCGGATTTGAGAGCGTACTTGCTCTTGATGCTGTTGCCGTCCTCATCGGCCACGGCTTTCGCGGCGGTGCCCCCGACAGGAAGGTATCCCTTCAGGATGTCGGTGGCCTCGGACTTGGTGTAATAGCTCGTGAACTTCGCATCGACGGCATCGATGGCTTTCTTGATGACCTTGTTCTGCACCGCATTCTCCGATGTGTCGGACAATGCGGATTCGGGCTTGGCCGCGTCCGGGATGACTGCCGAGACGGTGGTTCCGACGATGGTTATGTTGTCCCCTGCGACGAGCTTGTCCTGCTTGCCCTCCAGCGCCTTCGCGTTGGCGTCGGCCTTCTTGTCCACGGCGGCGATGGATGCGTCCGCGGCCTTCTTGTCCGTGTCGTAGACGGTCTTGGAGAGCTTGGAATCGAGGTCGCCCTTCAGACCGTCAATCTGGGTCTGCAGCGGGACGGTGGATTCCAAGCCTTCGAGCGTCGCCAGCTGGTTCACCGTGACCTCGGACTGCATCACCTTGCCGTTCGCATCCGACACGAGCACCCTCCCTGCGGGGAGGTTCGCGGAGACGATGGTGGACGCGGCGCCCGTCACTGCGGCCTGCTTGGCCGCCAGGAGCCTGTCGGCCTCCGCCTTGGTATACACGTCGTCCAGCCTGATGCCGATGGCGTCGAGGGCGTCCTTGACCGCTCCCGACTGGACGGGACGCTCGGAATCGTCTATCGTGCCTGTGCTGATGGCGGGGATGAACTCCTCCCAGACCTCGCCGTTGTACCTGTAGTACCTCTCGTCGGTGGACAGGAGTACGACCGTGCCTTCGATGGCATCATCGCCCGAAGGGAGCTCATTGACGACTCCCATCGCCCTTCCCTGGGATGTGGATGTGAGCGCCCCGTCTGCGATGACGTCGGCGATGAACATCGGGGTTCCGGACATGGTGGCGGGCTTGATGACGACGACACCGCCTTCGTTCACGAACTTCGCGGACGGATCGACCAGAGCGTTGTCGATGTGCGTGAACGAACCGCCTGTGATGAAGCCTTTGCAGTCCGCGGACACGACGGCGCTTCCGCCGTCGGCTCCCTTGAACGTTCCTCCTGTGATGCGGAGGAATATCTTCGATGTGGCTGTCGAAGGGTTGTTCTGAGGGTTGGCCTCGCAAAGGGCCACCTCTCCTTCGATGTTTCCGCCCGCTATCCTCGCCTCGGTCTTGAGGCGGGTGGTGTGCTGAGCCACGGCCACTCCGGCGCCTATGGTCGTGGAGCCGTTGCCGTTGGGCGTGACGGAGAACTTCCCTGTTCCCCTGATGGTTCCGCCGTTGACGGTCAGCTTGCCTGCGCGTATCTCGATTCCAGTAGGTCCCGAGATGGTTCCTTTCTTGACGACGAGGGAAGAATCCCCCTGAGGCCAGTAGATGGCAGGGCCGTCCCATGTGGAAGGTTCGACCGAGATGGTTCCGCCTTCGATGGACGCGTGGCTGCCGAAATACGGCGCGGTGCCGTTCCCGCTTATGCAGAATGCGCTGTCGGCGATGATATCCGCAGACGTGACCAGACTGGCTCTCTTGGCGAGAAGAATGGCGCAGGAGTCCTTGTTCCTCACTTTCAGAGTGGATTCGAGCGTGACGAACGAATCAAAGGATGCGTCGGGCTCTCCGATCTGAAGGGTTATCTGCGACTGCTGATACAGAGTTCCGTTGCGCAGAGTGACGTTCGCACCGGAAACGAACAGTGTGACGAAGCCGGGCGCCCCCTGCCACGTATGTCCTGCAAGGTCGATGGTCAGCGTCTTTCCTCTGGGCACGGTGAGGCTCTCCACGATAGGCGTATCGGTCGAACCGAACAGCTCCTCGGAGAGGACGATGGTCGCGCCGGACTCGGCGGAGAGCACCAGTTCCTGTATTGATGTCATGCCTACACAATCCGCTGATAGCTTTATAAGCAATCTTATAGGGGGTCCCGCGCGACGCTGCGTGGTTTCTCCATCGCGCAGGGATATGGGAAGAGGTTTGACGGGGCCTGCGCCCCTTCAGGTTCTCGGATTGGCTCAGTGCTTGGGGTTGAGTTCGTTGAGGTTGCCGACGGCGGTGTCGATGTCGCTCTTGGCGTTCTTGACAGCCTCGCTGGTGTCCACGGCGTACTTGCCGGCCTGGATGATGAACTCCCTCATTCCGAGATGGAGGAGCCTCATCAGGATGACGACGGCGAGAGCGGAGGCGAGAGCGGAGACTGCGACGAAGGTCCACTGTCCCGCACCGACGATGAATGCGTCGATGATGACAGGGGCGAAGTACATTCCGACGGCGGTACCGCATATGAACGATATGGCGGTGCAGAGGTCGTACCTCTTGTCGTAAGGCAGGCTGTTGGTGTTGGGGATCTCTCCCTTGGCGGCCTTGTGGTCGGCGGCCTTGTTGTGGTCGTAGGCCCTGAGCGCCACCGCGGCCATGAAGCCGACGATGATGCTGGCGAGGAGCATGTAGACCATGTACTCCTCATTGACTCCGAATTTGGTTACATCTATCATTGTATTCGCCTTCAGACGGAATAAGACCAGACAGAGGAGGGCCCCTGCGCCCGCCCTGGTTATGAGGAGCCAGGGCGATATCAGGGTGCGCCCCTTCTGTCCGGCCATCGGTTTCACTCCTTCTTGACCCTCACGAGCTTGACGCTGGTCAGCTTGTCCTTGAGTCCGAACATGTTGGTATAGACCGCATATGCGAACGCGACAAGGGCGACTCCGATGAGGATGAGGACGCACTTGCCCTCATTGGTGTCGATGAAGTCGGGTCCTGCGGGTGCGTCGGCCTCGGTGAAGGAGGCGGTCAGGACGATATCCTGCTCAGGGTGAGCGAGGACATATGCCTGGATGTCGATCACCTTGTAGTCATCGACGAACCAGCCCACGAACTTCTTTCCCTCTGCGACAGGATCGGAAGGGATGGTGTATGGCTTGGAGACGTCATAGGGTCCGCCGATTACGGATCCCTCGGAGATGAAGGAGATGGTATAGATCTTCTCCGCAAGCTGAGCATACAGAGTGATGTTCTCAGTGATGGGCTTGCTGAAATCGAACGGAGTGTAGGTGATTACCTCTGCGCCATCCTTCATCTCGACGGTCTTGGTCGCCCAGCATCCATATCCGGTCGGAAGTCCGGGGGCGGTGATGGTCTGTCCGTAGAGAGCGGGCTGAGTGGACTCGAACTCACCGACTACGAGGGTGATGGTGAGCTGAACAGGCTCGAAGACGGCGGTGAACTCTACGTCTGCCTTGAACTCATAATCGGCAGGGATGGTGATCTTTCCTGCCTCGACCGTGGAGACGATCTTTCCATCGACTGCCCATCCCATGAAGGTGTAGTTGGCCTTGACAGGGTCGATGGGCTGAACGAACGCATTGGACTTGCACTCGAAGGTCTTCGTGCCATCGACGATGAAGGTGATGTTGTAGATGGGCTCGAAGACGGCGGTGTAGACGGCAGGCTCAGCCGAGCCGAGTGTCCAGACCTTGCTGGTACCCTCTCCAGTGGCAGTGGCAGTGGCAGTGGCAGTGAGCCCATTGAAGCCAACGGATTTGCCATCCTTGTCCACGAATCCCTTGAACTCGAATCCGTCGAGAACCAGCTTGTCGATGGCAACGGTCTTGGATTTGTCGTTGGTGGTGGTGGTGTATGTAGCGCCGATGGCCTCGGCGAACTCGGCGAGATTGGTGTTCTTCACCGCATCTGCCGCCGTTCCTTCGCCCTCAATCTTGCCCGTGTAGGAAATATTATAGGGATCCGGGTCCGTACTATCATCAATAGCAGAGGTCGGGGAGAAGAACTCCTTTACCACATCGCCGTAGACGAGCTTGACGATAGCCCTGTCGGCCTTGAAGACGGGAGTCAGAGTAACATCTCCTGCGAACTGAGCAGATACGCCTGCATTGTAGGTTGCAGAACCTGCGACCCAATATGCGAATGCATATCCCTCAGGCGCCTTTGCATTGGGAAGGGCCGCGGAGTATTTGGGCTCAGAGGCCTCCTCCTCAGATGCGGTGTTGAATCCCCTTACTGTGAGTTGCCCATCACTCGTCTTCTCGGAGAAGACGAAGCCATCATAGGAGTATGTGACGGTGTACTCCTGAGCCTGGCTCTGGCTCTCCTCCGCGGCAGCGACATCCTCATCCGCGATGAAGACGACGCCCGCGAAGGCCGCGGCGAACAGCATGGCCGCGATTGCGATGTTCATATATCCTTTGTGAGGTGACATATCAATTCCTCACCTGATTTATGAGGAATGAGCTTTTTAAAAGATATGGGGAAAGGGTTTGCAGAAGCGACCCGATGCGCCCTTCGGAGATGCTGGGAGGCGTCGGCTCCCTTCTCCTTAGACTCCACATACACGCGATTGACCGTCGCCTTGTACGACTCGTATGCTTCGCGGAACGCGGAGTCCTTCATGCACAGCTCCAGCACCACGCGCGCCTTCTCGTCCGCTACGCGGGTCTTCGCCTTCATCACATCGGGATCGTCGGAGACTGCGGATTCCATGGTGGCGAAGACCGTCGCATCGATGGCGGGCTTGGACCTCTCCAGCTCATCCAGACGCGCCTTCATGGAATCGAACTCCTGGAGCTTCTTCATCAGTTCGGGAAGGTACACGCCCTGCTTCTGCAGGTCTGAGAATGCGCTATAGTTCTCGATCTCCTGCGAGGGGGAGAGCTTCGGCTGGGTCTTCAGAGCATTCAAGATATTGTCGTATGTCATGGCATCACCTGCGGAAAGAGGTTTAGAGGTCTGGGAGGACTGCATCCTCCCAGACCCGGGGCCGGTCATCAGCTGAGACTTCCGGTGCCCGTAAAGGCGGTGGAGCCGGCAGTTCCCTGAAAGCTGATGGCATCCTTGCCCTGGATGGCGTTCAGGATGGCGAGGGTGTTCGCGGTGTCCCTCTGCTCGGCGAGCTTGTCGCGGAGCGCCTGTATCTCCCTCTGGTCCTCTCTGGACTTAATCTGGCAGAACTGGTCTGCGAGATACTGGTTCTGTGCGTTGAACAGGCCCTGAACGAGATTGTCCTGTGCCGAAGCGGTGGCCTGGATGAGGAACCTAGTGTCCTGGATGTCGGCTCTGGTCTGGCATCCCTGCCTCTCGATGTTGCGGTTGGTGTCGCAGCAGCACGATGCGAGCTGGCTCTGTATGGCGTTCTGGGTCGCCTGTACCTCCGTCCTGATGTTGCAGCAGCAGGACTGAATCGCATTGATGATGCTTCCCTGATTGACCGCCAGCTGCTTGTCCACGCCTGCGAGCGCAGTCTGGACGGCGTTCGTGTCGCAGTTGAGGGTCTGCGCGAGCTGGCTGATAGCCTCTCTGTTTCCTCCGATGGCGTCCAGCATTCTGGAGTAATTGGCTTCGTTCACGACGGTCCTGTCCACTCCTGCCACACCGTTCTCGGCGTTGCGGTTCCAGAATCCGCCGTTGCCTCCCATGAGGATTATCAGGAACAGGAGAATCAGCATCCCGCCGTCTCCCCAGTCCCCTCTGTCCCTGCGATCGTTGAGCATTGCGACGATGCCCGGATCCACTCCCTGCTTGGAGAGCAGTCCTGTGAGCATCCCGCTGTCGAATCCTTCTGTCATCTCTTCTTCCTCCATTTCCATCAGGCGATGCATGTCGCAGCCTATCTCGTCCAGCTTCTCGCGGGTGTATGCGATATGCTTCTCCATATCGCTTCCCTGCTCGCCTATCGCATTCAGCTCGGCCATTCCGTATCGCCTCCTGTCCTTCGCGGACGATGCGGAGAGCCCTTCGGATGGTATGAGGATACCCTTGGGAATGCTTGAATACCAAGGATACAATACCGTATCTTTCTCTGAAGATGTTCGCGGAAACCTTTACGGCGTCTCGGAGCGATTCATTCCTCATGTTCGGAAGGGAGAGATGTCCCTTCTGCAATTGCCCTCTGGACAATTACAGCTATGCGGGACAAGGAAAGCACCTGTCAGCATGCAGGAGCAGGGCTTGGAGGTACAGGCATACGGGCAATCCTCCGGGAAGGCCCCGGAAGCACTTCCCGATAAGGACGCCTGAGAGGCAGGGGGATATCGAAGAAGAGCGACGGGAGCATCTTGAGGCTGTGTTCGAATGAAGGGCCGCAGGAGGAGAAGACGCCTCCTGAAGGCCTTGAAACCTCTTACCTCTGTCATACGACGGACAGCCTTTGCAAACGCTTTATAAGCATGGCAATCAATCCGACCCGCATGAAAGGCAATACCAACGCGGCCGTTTTCAGCCCCGATGCCTTCATCGATGCATCCTATGAAGATGACACGCTGAAGCTGACCCGTCGCAACGGGACCTCGAAGAGCATTGAGATAGCGGGCGGAGTGCAGTTCACCCTGAAGGTGACCTACTCCGGCGCACCCGACCTGTCGGGCATCACCGTCACCGCCACGCCCCAGACGGGCACCGCGGGCAACCCTGTCGTGGGAACCACGGGTTCCGACGGCGTGGCGTATCTGACCGTCAAGCAGAACGGGACGTACAAGATCACCTCCTCGAAGGCAGGGTACACGTTCGTCTCGACCCCGACCGTCACCTGCACGTCGCTGACCACCGAGGCGAGCATCTCCTGCTACGTGCTCGGAACCGTCACCGTCACCGTGAGCGACGAGAAGGGCTCCGCGGCAGGCAGGACGGTCACTGCGACCGCATCGGGACAGACAACGCAGACCAAGACGGTGGCGACGGGACAGACGGCCGTGACGTTCTCTCTGCCTGCAGGCTCGTGGACGTTCAAGACGGACTATCCGTCGGGAGCCACGGGCGGGGAGTCGAAGACGCTGACCGTCGAGAACAACAAGTCCTACTCTGTGACGCTGAAGGTCGTCTACAACATCGTCTACGGCTTCAGCATCGCCGTCGGCACCGCAGACCCCGATGCGAGGGTGACATACCCTCAGACCGTCTTCGGGCAGACGAATGCCGCCTATGGGAAGACACCCGCATCCGGAACAGGCGCGAACTGCATGAACGGCTGGGCAGGATGCGAACTCATCTCGGGGATAAAAAGGCAGACTGGTTCAGGCTCCGCCTGGACGGATGTGAGCGATAAGAAGAAGGCGGTCGCAGGCTCTGCATCCTCTATGGTCGTGACCTATGTACCGACGCGGTACATGAAGATGACCAACGACGGAACGAACATCATCTGTGCATTCTCCATGGAGCAGATAGATTCCACATGGAAGGACTATGCAGGCTCGGTGGGTTCCAACCATGTCGGTCACTTCAGGGTGGGGTGCTATGCGTGCAAGAGCGATTTCAAGTCCTATTCAGGTCAACCGAAGGTGAACACGAGCATCACCGACTTCATCGCAGGATGCAAGAAGCTGGGGACGGGCTACGATATCATGACGTGGTATCAGTGGACGTATCTCGCGGCACTCGCTGTGCTGCTCTACAAGTCCACCAACCTGCAGGCGGCCATGGCGTCGGGATACGTGTCCGGTTCGAGCGTGCAGAGCGAAAGCGCTCTGACATTCACCAACGACTACGGGATGGCAGGCACCCCCGGGAACACGGGCACGACGCAGATGGCATTCTTCTGGATCCAGAACCTCTGGGGTAATATGAGTCAGTTCGTCGGAGGCGCGAAGGCGAACAGTTCCTACAAGCTCATGACCTGCACAGGCTATTCCTCGACGGATGAAGCGGACTTCGATAAGAAGAGCCTCGGAGGACCTTCGTCCTATATCGACGGTGCCGTCAAGACTGTTGTGGGGACCACGGATGCAGGGTTCTTCCCCACGAATTGTTCCGGATCGTACTCCACCTACTTCGCCGATCGTGGCGGTGTCGGCTCTTCGTATTTCCCGGATGTGGGTGGCTACTACTACGGCGACGGCTATGCTGGTCCTTTCCGTGCGTACTTCTACTATAGTGCTTCGGAGACTTCTTCGAACCTCGGGTCGCGCCTCTCCTACCGTCTCTGACCAAAGTACCGGAACCGCAGGGCTGAGCCGGAGGCGAAGCCCGACAAACAGGGGCGCAAGCCCCGCCTTCCTGCGCGATTTTCTTCCGTACGTTCCATGCTACGAAAGCTATATATAGGGTAATGCTATCAGGAGATTTGCGAAGGGGAAAGCCTTCGCAGGCACCATAGTGGACCGCGCTATCGAGGAACCTACGAAAGGTCAACCGTTCGCCGATAATGGCAATGTCAACTCTTCGAATTTCCCGAATGTAGGTGGCAACTACAACAACGACGACAATGCTGGTCCTTTCAATGCGAACTTCAACAATAGTGCTTCGGAGACTAATTCGAACATCGGGTCGCGCCACTCCCAATATCACGCTCCACCCCTGCAAGTGGGGATGGGGAAATCTATGGGGCCTCAGCTCTTGCTGAAAAACAACAGCCGGACGAACCGTGGTGCCGGCACTCGCGCACATGCGGCCTTGGTACTCCCGAAAGGGCGAAGGAAGAGGACGTCGCGCGAACAGTGGAGAGAAAAGGATGAAGAGAACAGGACAGATAGACGGACGCCCTCTATATGAGTGCATCCTAGACAAGCAGAATCTTCTGGAAGCGATTGACAATGCCGCGAAAGACCATGCGCACGATCCGCAAGTCATATAGATGAAGGAGAACAAAGAAGAGTGCGCATACTATATCTGGCAGGAGCTGTGCACAGGGGAGTTCCACTTCTCCAGATTCCGTTCCCGCGACATATTCGAGAGGGGAAAGAAAAGACATCTGTGCTATACGGTGACATTTCCTGACAGAGTCGTCCAGCATGCCGTCCTTCAGATTGTCGGCCCTATCCTTCTCGGAACGAGCATCCGCGATTCATACGCGGCACAGAAAGGCAAGGGGACGCATATGTGCTCCATGCAGGTCCGCAAGGATATCTATGCAGACCCCGAAGGCACGAAGTATTATCTCAAGGAAGATATCAGGAAATATTTCGACAATATCTCTCGTCCGGTTCTGTTCGATTTGATCAAACGCAAGATAAAGGATCGCCCCACGCTCGAAATTATCCATGAATTCATATTCGGAGCGCCTGGACGCAGGGGGCTCCCCATCGGAATGTATTCAAGTCAGATTTTCTCTTCTTTCATGCTGACCTATTTCGATCATTGGGTCAAGGAAAAGCTTCACGCGAAGTACTACTATCGCTACATGGACGATATGGTCTTCCTGTCCTCAGACAAAGCCTTCCTTCATCGCATCCACAAATTCATCGAGCGGGAACTCCGCGACAGATATGAATTGAATCTCAAGCGCGGATGGCGCATCGCGCCTATTGCAACAGGATTGGATTTCGTAGGATATGTTCATTTTCCCGGGCATGTGGCACTGAGGAAAAGGAACAAGATATCTTACAAGCGCGTATGCAGAGAAATTATAAGACGCTTCAAGGAAGGATTGGAGATTCCATACTCTATGCTGGCTTCCGCCCGCTCCTACGACGGTATGGCATCATGGTGCGATTCAGTCAGGCTAAGATTTTTGAACTTCGGACGTGTTCTACGGACGATTGCATATGATTCATCATGGAATCGTCAAGGGAACACAGGCTGTCAAGCCCGAGTGCATCGAGATCAACGGCGACACCGTCTACATCCGCGGAGACATCGTCCGCAAATCCGAGACCGAGGACGACAGGACGATGGAGTACTGGGAGTACACCGAGGATGTCCTGTCCAAAAGCGAATACGAGAGCATGAAGGCGTGCGCTCCTGCCGTCGGCATCGCCGACGACGAATGGAACGACGGTCTTCAGACCATGGTGAGGACCATCCTCTACGAGAGAACCGACGGAGACCGCGCCAGAGCCGAGAGGAACATCAGGCTCGGCATCGATGTCGAAGCCAACACCGCGAAGCTGAAGGCCATCGACGACTACTGCAAGGCCGTCGAAGCCACCAAGACCGCGGCGGGATATCCTGCCAACGTCCCCGCGTACCCGGAAACCATCTCTTTCTGAACCTGTTCAAGGGGGCCTCCCGGCCCCCTCTTCTCACATCTTCGCAGCCGCTACGGACGGCACCGTGACGGCGTCGTTCGTCTTCGACCAGATGTATATCGCGTTCGTCCCCGACTCCGCCACCGGGCAGAAGTTGCCCGACGACGCCTGCGTCGCGGAGAACGTCACGAACGGCATGTACTCGGACGTCACGCCCTGAAGGGCGATGGTGCCTTTGTACGAGTACCCGCTGATGGACGCATCCGCAGTCCAGGACACTGCGACGCCCTCGGCGGAGATCGCCTTGGTGAAATCCGCATCGGCTTTCTTCAGATATGTGGATGCGGCGTCCGTCTTCGCAAGATAGGTATCGGAGATGACATTGCCGGAGCCGTCCTGTGTCGCCTTGGTCGCCTGCGTCGCCGAATCCGCCGTTTCAGCGGACTTCGCCTTGCCCGCGGTCGAGAGCTTGCCGTTCAGCTGCGCCTGGATGCCCGATGTGACGCCGTCCAGATACCCCAGCTCCGTTGCCGTTATATCGGATGCCGCGATGACTCCGGAGCCGTTGGTGACCAGAGCGCGGGATGCGGTGCCGACGCTCTTCTTCTGGTATGCGGACAGGTCCACGGTCCCTCCCAGAGGGTCCCAATGGCCTGCGACATCGCCGCTGGCGGCGACCCATGCCACATTCGTCCCCGCAGGATACTTCTTCGACTGGTATGTGAACTCCGCCTCGACGCTGTACACGTCGCCTTCGGAAGGGGATTCGGGAAGAGCGGAGACGCGGGCGACGGAGCCGCAGGGTCTATAGACCTTGGACACGTCGGCCTTCTTCGCATACGCGCTCTCTGCATCCGCCGCCTTCAGATACGTGGTCGAGATGACATTGCCGGAGCCGTCCTGGGATGCTTTCGTCGCCGAATCGGCAGTCTTCGCGGATTCCGCCTTGGCGGTCTTGTCCAGCTTGCCTTCCAGACCGTCGGAGAGGGCCGTCGCGGTCGCATAGTCTCCTTTGGCCTGCTTGCCGTCCAGCTGGGTCTGCACATTGGACTTCACGCCGTTCAGATATCCCAGCTCTGTGCGCGTCACCGGGGAGACGGCGACCTTGCCGTTGACATTCGAAACAAGTGCACGGGACGCGGCCAGGTCTTCGGTGTCGATGGTGCTCGCCGCACCTCTTATCTTCGTCTGATAGTTCTCCAGACGCGACGCCACGGCTCCGCCCGTCACAGGATTGGAGGAGCCTGCCGTCACGCTGGAATCGACGGTGACGACCTTTCCGACGGCGGTCCATGCGGTGCCGTCGGAGGCGTATATCGTGTGTTTCGAGTATGTTCCTTCCGCGCCCTCGTAGAGCACGGCGCATCCTTTGCAGGAGCCGGCGGAGGGCATGGTCGTCACCACACCCATCAGCCTGCCTGCATTCGCATCGGCGACGCCCTTGATCTGAGCATCCCCGTATATCGGTATGGTTGCAGCCATATATTCACCTAGGTCGGGTGAATCATAGGGTGCGGAGTTTAAAAGAGGTACGGAAAGGGTTTGAGGGGCCGAAGCCCCTAGGTGCATCAGAGAGACACGACGACGGTGTAGGTTCCGGCGATGCCGACCTGATATCCGACCTGCTTGTTGGTGGAGTCGTATTTCATGGCGGCGACGACCACCTGTCCGTCTGCGTTGTACACGGTGATGGCGGACGGGAACTCAGGAATGTCGTTCTTGGCTCCGATGAGGGTCCAGCTGTCTGCAACGGCCATCTCGACGCCGGAGTAGATCTTCTTCCCTGCGGCCCTGGCCTTGGCACTGAAATCAGTGATCTTGGCCGCGGTGAGGTCGGGGATGTCGTCTGCAGCGATGGCGTGACCTGCCGTGACCTGTCCGTCGGAATTGATGGTGACCTTGCAGTATGTTCCCTGCTCGGGGCCTGCGGTGAGCTTGTCGAGCTTCTTGTCCAATGCAGTCTGCGTAGCATCGCTGACAGGGAACTCCGAAGGAGCCTTGTTCTCGACCTTGTCCAGTCCGACATCGGCCTTTCCAAGAGTGATATCGGCGGAAAGAGCCTTCCCGTTGATGGTTCTGGATGTCGGAACGTACCCTCCAACGGTCGTGTCGGTGTACGCTTTGGCATCGCTGATGGCACCCTCTTTGGCGGTCTTGATGTCTTCGGTGACCTTGGCTGTCGTGGCATAATCGGACAGATCGGTGATTCCTGCGAGAGGGTCCCAATATCCTCCTGCTTCGGCGGTCGCATCCTTCACCCACACGACATTGGTACCTGCCGGATAGGTCGGCCCATCATTTTCGACACTAAATGGGGTGGAGACATTATAGACGTATCCTTCGACCTTGCCCTCGGCACCGAGAGCCTTGAGCTCATCGCCAGTGAGGGATCCCTTCGGCACGTATGCTCCGGAGATGGAGGCGGAGATCTTTTCGTTGACTTCGGTCTTCGTATAGGTCTCGGTCTTCTTGTAGTAGTTGGTCAGACCCTCGGTGGCATTGGTGATGTAGCCGGCCTTGTTGATGGTCTCGATGGCCGTCGCATTAGCAGTCGCCTTGTCTCCGACAGTCTTGATGGCGTTATCGACCTCAGTCTTAGTATACACGTCCGCGGAATTCGCTTTCTTCTCGATGTCCTTCTTGTTGTCTGCGACATCCTTGAACAGACCTGTGGCAGGTGTCTCTCCCTTAGCGGCATTTCCGACCTTGGTCTCCAGTGTGGCGACTCTGCCCTGAATGCCCTCGGATGCGGATGCGCCGAGAGTGGTCTTCAGAGAGGCGATATTGGTCGTATTGGTCGATGCCTGACTCTCGACGGCCTTGAGGCGTCCTTTGACGGTGTCGGCAGTATCATCGTCGCCGATTGCGGTGTTGATAGCAATGACATCGCTAGCGGCCTTGTTAGCAGTATTCTTGACTGTTGCGATATCCTCGGCATTCTTGGTGATGTTCGAGTTGGCGGTGGAGATGGATGTCGTATTCTTAGAGACGTTCTCTTCCAGCTTGGTGATCTTGGTTGCGAGAGAATCGCCTCCGGTGGAGCCTCCGCCTGTACCGGTCGCATTTTCAACAATTGCAAGTCTGGCATCCAAGGCCGCCTCTGCAGCGGCGGTTCCGACTGCGATCCAATCGGTGCCGTCGCTGTAGTAGTAGCCTTTTTTGACAGTCTCTCCTGCATCGGCGGTGAGATAGACGAACCTTCCGACAGAAGGAGTCGGAAGACTGGCCACGTTCTCTGCGCGGGCGTTCACGATCTGAAGGCCTTTCAGATCCAGATTCGAGATATATTCTTGGCCTCCCATGGTATATCCTCGAATCATCCATACTCGATGGACTTTTTAAACACGATGGAGAAGAGGTCCGCCCCGAAGGGCGGGAAATGGTTTCAGATTATGTAGAGCTCGCCGTCGAAGGCCAGGTCCGCATAGATCGTTATCACGTTGTCGGTGCAGTGCATCTCTCCGAGGACCATTCCTTCGGAGGTGTATATCTGCGCTCCGACCATCCTGCCCTTGTTGTGCTGATAGGACATCTTGTATCTGCCGTTCTCCTGCTTGAGGTCCGCGGCCTTCCAGCTCTTGGATGCGGTCGCTTTGTACAGGGCGACGGTGCCTGTCCAATGGATGTCCGATGCGATATGGATGTTGCCGTCGGTCTGGATGATATCGGGTCTGAATTGGCCTGAGCCGTCGCTGAAGCACTGCACGAGGTATCTGTCGCCCGATGCGATCGGGATGTCCAGGGAGGTTCCATTGTACTCCTTCACGACATCCGCCTCGGCGAGGAAGAGCTTTCCGGAAACCGCCTCGGCGAAGTCGATGGTCAGCGGAGAATATCCGGTGGCGCTATCTTGGATGGCATCGCCCTCGACCTCCTTGCCTTCCGTGTTGTACGCCTTCACGTACAGAGGCTTGCCCGTGTCGTTGTAGACCTGCCACTCCCTGTCGGGGGTTGCGAACTCGATGACCGCGGGATAGCTCTTGACGCCCGACGGCGTGACCGTCCTCGCCTTCACCATGTTGACGATGAGGGCGTTGTTGCCCGGAGGCGACGGGAGCTGGACGCGCATGGTGCTCAGCGTCGGCGCGGACACCATCGTGGGGTAGACGAACTGGTAGCTGCCGTCGTTCCTCATGAAGCTGAAGACGATGTTGCGCGTGTTCATCCTATGCTCTATCGTGTAGACGGTGTCGGAGGTGTTCCCGAACACGCCGATGTATGTGGCAGGCGTGATTCCGACGACCTGTGTGGTCGTGGCTCCGCGCACGACGGACCAGCAGGTCTCGTCGTCCGGGTGATGGTCGTTGTTATCGACGCGGGAGATGTAGAGCGCGTTGTCGTAGACGACGACATCGCCTGTATTGTACAGATACAGGCCATCCTGGGTGATTCCCTTCCAGACGCTGACTCCCTCGCCGATGTTGGCCTTCTTGTCCAGCTCGCGTGCGATGACCCTGTTCTGGACGGGATTCTTGGACGAATAGGACATCGCGTCGTCCACGGTGGTCGGAGGGACGGTGGCGTCTATCCTGCCGTTCTCGATCTTGATGTTCGTCCCTGCCGTGAGCTTCGGCTGGAGCTTGTCCAGCTCTGCGACCAGCACCCTGTTCTGGACGGGATTGGTCGAGGTGGCGGACATCTTGGAATCCACATCGATGTTCGGGCCGACGTAGGAGATGACATTGGTGTCGCTGATGGCGATGTTGCTGCCGGGGATGAGCCTGTCCTGCTTCGCTCCGACCGCGGTCGCAAGGTCCTGCGAGGATGCCTTCAGCGCCAGCTCCGCCCTGATGGCGGTGGTCTCGGAATCGATGCGGGCGATGTCCCTGTCGTGCTTCTCGATTATGCCGCCCTCCCCGCTGTCGCCGTTGAGCTGCGTCTCGATGACTCCCACCCTGGCCTCCACGGCCTCGACGTCCGCGGACACGTCCTGCTTGGCGCTGGCGATGGCCGCCGCGGTCGCATCGGACACGGGCATGTTGGCGGGAGACAGGTTCTCCACGTTGCCCAGGCCGACCTGCGCCTTGGTGACACGGTGCGGGTTCTGCACGTCGTCCTTGTGGGCCGCGAGGTCCAGCTCGTCGTCCTTTATGCGGGCGAGGAAGGACGAGGACAGGGAGATGGTGTGGATGGTCGGATTCTCGGCATCGCCGGACGCCACCAGCTCGATGGTGATGTTCTCATCGCCGGGCCTGAACGTGTCCACGAGATCGTGGACGGGGACGACGATGGGCTCCTCGGCTCCGTCCACTTCGAAGATGAGGGACTTCTTGGATGCGTCGTAGTACGCCTTGGATATCATGCTCTCCAGCGGAAGGTCCACATGGCATATCTCCTGGCCGTTGCCGTCGAGAAGGCGCAGATAGTGGGCGCCGGCCTCTCCGTCCAGCCTCTTGACGTACTCCATCCTCTGACCCATCGCGGAGGCCTGCACGAGCGATGCGGGAGCGGCGAGGGCCGCGCCTGCGGTGGCGGAGACCTTCTTGGCGACGAAGCCCTGCTTGGCGCCGTCGTAGACGATGGCATCGCCGTTCCCGACCATGCTCTTGAGCAGCGGGATGCTGTCGACGCCGTTGCCCGTCGGGAGCTGGGATGCCTTGAGCTTCCCGTCGTCGGACAGGGTCGGGACGTTCAGCCACATCTGCTGGAATTCGCCGGAGATGGACTTGAAGTACAGGTCCAGCCCCTGCTCCTCTCCATAGGGGTTGATGTGGGCCTCCTTGGCGACGGGACGGATGACCGCCAGCGACTTCAGGGCCTCCAGAGCCCCTATCACGGTAGGAGCCGTTGCAGGAGTGTACGGCGGCGCCTTGCATCCGCATCCGGGCTTGGGAGGCTTTATGCAGGACGCGCGGAACGCCACGCCGTCCGTCGCGCTGAGGAGGTACTCGGTCACGAGAAGGCCGTCGGGGGTTCCGTTGAAGTTGTCCGCGACCTCCGCCTTGACGAACCACAGGTTGTACTCCACGCGCAGGGACGAGGCCCTGGAGGTTATCTCGTAGGGGATGGGGAAGTCGTATCCGGAGAACACGGGCGAGGAATCGGGGCCGTAGACGTAGGGGTTCCCGACCTCGTCGTATACCGCGAACACGATGTACGGCACATACCCGTCCGCCTTGAAGTCCCAATCCTCCCCGCCGTCCTGGATCTTGAAATGGATGCGGGTGCTCCCGGAATCGTAGGTCTGTCCCGCGTATCCTTTGCGGTCGCTCGTTATCGAGCGGGTCATCCTGTCGAATGTACGATACAGTTCCATGAGCTTCCATCGTCCGAGGAGTTTATAAAAAGGACGCAATCGCTTATTTCTTCGAGTGCATCTCCTTCGCCCTCTCCCTGCGGTAGCATCCGCATGAGCGGGTGTATCCGAAGATAAGGTTGAATGTCTGCACCGTGGTCTCGTTCCCGCAGTCGCAGATGCAGCTCCAGCATACCTTGCGCCCCTGATGGGGCGCCTTCCCCAGGACGAGGAGGCGCCCGTAGCGCTGGCCGGCGAGGTCTATGGGGTGGCGGGTCATTCTGAATCCGTGTATCTAAGATCGAATGTTTTAATTTCGATTGACTCGTCACCTGCATCGACATCACGAACATATGCTGCAGAGGTCTTGATGCCCTTAACATCCATACATTTCTCCGCCTTATGCCATTTGTCTGTATATCTGACCCATCCTTTCCAAATATTAGAAACGGATTGAGGGATCTCCTTCTCACCAGTTATATCAAAATATTCCATCAATATCGTTTTACGACATATGCGAGCTCCCTTCATCGAATATAGTGGCATCGAATCCAGCCATTCATCCAGCGCCTGTATACTAGGATCTACATCAGTGGCATCCTTTTGCATCATGCGCGCCAGCTCATTTTCCTTCTTGGACATAGATGGCACTCTGCCCTCCATATACAGATATAATGCTTCAGCCCATATCTGTTCGACATCCTTCTGTGCAGACGGCCACCTATCTCCTATCGGAATAGGCTTCGTGCATCTATCAGGATCACATATGATCGGATAGAATCTTCTTGCTCCAGTCGGATCGGAGAAGACTTCTCCATCATTAGACGTGGCGGCAAGTATGAAATGGCGCGGATAGATCTCATCATGACGCGCATATGCCTTACGAAGCCTATCCTCTGATTTGGATATAAATGCCTTCAGCTCCTCTTGAGACGAACGATTGCGAATCTGAGTCGATTCGCTCATTTCTACAATTACTGCTCCCCTTACAGAATCCAGGAATCTATCCAAACGAGATATATCCGTAGTAGTGGCCGCATACCATTCATTCGAACCTGCCAAGAACCTCAAGGCAGTACCTTTCCCGATTCCTTGAGGTCCGATGAACACCGGTACTATATCGTGCTGACACGGGCGATACATGCGTGCAATGGCTCCGAGAAACCAAGCCTCAGATACTGCCTCCAGATACTCATCCTCTGCGCTATCGCTCACATTTCTGAGCAGAGGCGCAGCAGCCCCCATATAATCAATGAGCGCTCTCCTCAAACGAGGTTTCCCATCCCACTCGTGGGATTCCACCCATTCCTTGAAATGATTGCGACGAGTACGTCTAACCATGATGGTCAGCACCTCATCCATCACCTGCACTGTCGGAAATCTCGAACCCAGATATCCTTTGCATCTGAGAAGCCTCTGGACTTCGAGATGATATTCCGAGACGACCGCATCATTGATCGGAATAAATCCTTCTTCTGGGGCGCCGAGCATCGCCATATCGATCATCTCGCGTTCTTTCAGCACGTCATAGTACAGTTGAGATTTATAATCAGGAAACAGGGTTTCGAACTCTGATGCCAGATCAACGATGGACTTCGGCATCTCTCTATCGACGATATGCTCATCGATCTTTCCTGTAGTCAGACTCACGCCGTTTATATGAACGGCCCTCTTGTTGTCCATCTCGATGACCAAACGATGGATCTGAGGTTCCACATCAAAGGATGTCGCATGCTCCAGGTCTGCACGAATTGTCCCTGATTCAAGGATGTGCTCTTTCAATATCCCGTAACTGAATCCATCTAAAATGACGATTCCATTTGCAAGCACTTGCATGCCTGCATCATTCAGTAAGCGGGCAAAGCCCGCGAACGCCTCCGATTGCATAACTCTGCATAATCGGCGCAGATATTTAATCTTTCTTCAATAGAAGGCAGATTTATATATGGCGAATCCATTTCTTGAATCGGATGTCGGGGTCCTCTGATTGCATACATTCTCCGACATCGTCCTTTTTACACCCTCAACCCGGCGTTAATTCCTGTATGAAAAGAATGTTCGCTACCGATATCGAAAAATTCCGCTACCTTCATGATTTTGACGGTTTTCATCGAATTTTCACATTTTTCCATCAGATTTTTCAACGAGCATGGGAAAACAGTATCGGATGTAGTTAGGCTATAGCGAACCGGCACTACAATCGAAAAACATCATAATTGTGTATTACACATATTAAAATACATTTTGATAGTGCAAATCTGCCTCTTTTTCTATGTACTATATTCTATGGTAGCGGAAGTAGCGTAGTATACAAAAAGATAAAAAAAATAGGGGTGTATATGAAAAAATAAACTATATGGGGATCTGCGAAAAACCCGCTACTCCGCTATTTCCGCTACCGTTCCTGCTTCGAGGATCCCTCTTGATGAAAGCATTATATAGGCTCGATGCCATGTCCTATCCGGCAGGGATGAGTTCGTATTACTCATGGTATCGACCCTGCCAGTATTCCTTGTCCGGCGCCGCCCGCCTTCTCCGAAAACCATTCATATCCCCTCCGCCATCCCTGTTCCGGACACGGGGCTTTAGGGTGTTTCACTCCGTGTCCCGCCTGTTGCAGGAAACCGTTTAAGTCCCGCATCCTTTCCGGTACACGGGCGCCGGGCCATTCGAGCATTCCCATCAACGCCGGCGCCCCCCGTCCCCTGCCTTGATATACCTCCGCATCCATCCTCATCCGACCCGCGCATGCTCCCAGCTCCGCACCCATGAGGTCCCTAAGCGTCCGGGAGCCTCTGCAGCACCCCGGAGCGCAACCTATATATCTTCGACCTGCGATGGAGGTTCTGCGGTCATATCTCCGCCGCATCCGGCGGGAGGGTCTTTGTCCTATTCGCCCTCCCGCCCCACCAATATATACCTCCAAGCGCATCCTCTTCTCATGCAGCTCAGACATATCGCATTGCTCGCATCCCTTCTCGCCCTCGTGCTGGCGACGGTACCAGTTATGGCGGAGGATGGGGATGCGGCGGAGGAAGGCGTCGGTTCGGAAGCGGACCGCCCGTCTCTTATCGAACTGACATTCTATTCGAAAGACAGGATCCTGCTCGTTTACGGGTTATCAGAAGATTCTGATGGAAGCTATATCATAAGCCCTTATTCTGTGTCGCGCCCTCCATCATCCACAGGATGGCAGTGCAGCAACGGCGATTTCTTCACTCATGAGGAATTGTACAAGCACGACTTCATCGAGGAGGTCGAGCAGGGATACACGGAGTTGAGATTCGACGCCGTGTTCGAGACCGCGCCTCCCGCAGGCGGGGACGGAGAGGGGATCGAGCTTTCGCTCGAAGGCATCCTGACCCCTGTCCTCATCGCGTTCGGCGCCGTCCTCATCGGATGCGCGGCCGTGTACCTGCTCGCCAGGCGCGTTCACTGATTGCCCAGATTGGACATTATCCTGCTGGTGTTCGATGACAGGTCCATCGACGCCAGCACACCCCAGGTGTATTCGGTGGTGCATTCCGGGTACGAGCGCTCGTACGTCTTCAGAGCGAGCTTCTGATTCTTCGGACTGCCCGTTATCTCGGAATCGCTGTCCACATACAGCTCGTTCACGCCGTCGCTGAAGCTCAAGGCGACCGATGCGGGCTCGAAGTACGGCGCCCACATCCCCATCGACCCCGAATCGTGCAGCTCGCGCATCTTGAATATCACGGTCTGCTGAGGCTCGGACACGTAGTCGAGGTAGTTCCTGGCAAATCTGCCCGCCTGATCGAACCACACTATCTCTCCGTCGGGAATCTCCGGCGTCTCGCCCGTCCCTTCTCCTTCCCCTGTTCCTTCTCCTTCCCCTGTTCCTTCTCCTTCCCCTGTTCCTTCTCCTTCCCCTGTTC